>Ga0209368_1000152_pt1 | contig 107081 bp, 100 predicted proteins | sample EBPBio242008_DNA_FD_185862 | JGI IMG/M metagenome (GOLD analysis project Ga0209368, IMG submission 185862) | Wastewater treatment Type I Accumulibacter community from EBPR Bioreactor in Madison, WI, USA - Reactor 1_4/24/2008_ DNA (SPAdes)... | ecosystem: Engineered > Bioreactor > EBPR >...
CGTTGAGCCAGGATGCGGCGCGGATGGATTGAGCCACCATCCGCACGCCCCGTGGCGCTCCGCTTGTCGGCGTTCTTGAAAACTGCGGGCCGCGCTTCCGTTGGGCGGAGCGTCGATCGCGGACGGACGGGGCGTGCCAGCTTCCCTCAACGGGTCGTCGCGCGCCTGCCGCCTCGCCACCGCCGCGCCGCCTCTCCTAGCGAGGCTCCTCGCGCAGGGACCGTATTATCCCCAGGGCGGTTCCCGCAGCCTCCCGAGTCCGGGGTGCAAACCCGGCCGCAGGGCGCCGCCCTCATCCCGCCATGCAGCATGCCTCCGGATGGCCGCCCCTCGGGATGAGGTGGGTCGAGGATAGGGGCGGTTTGAGAGACGGGGATTAGTTTCGGGCAGTGCCTGCTCTCGACCCATTGGGGGCTTTCAGATCGCGGAGGGTTTCGACGCTAGAATGTCGCGGACGGCGAGGAGGTTTGGAACGATGGCAGCGCACAAGGCCCTGATCTCGTCCGTAGGCTCCAGAAGGTCCGGTACCATCACCGCCATCATCCCTGCGGCGGCTGCGGAGCGCACGCCGTTGTGGGAGTCTTCCAAGGCAAGGCAATCAGCTGGTTCGACCCCGAGCTTGCCTGCGGCAATCAGATAGGGGTCGGGCGCGGGCTTGCTTCGGGCGTAGTCGCCGTGAGCAACGATATGCTCGAAGCGCTCAGCCAAGCCATGCAGAGTAAGGTGGTGATCTACGCTGTGTCGGAAGGAAGACGTGGCTATCGCATACGGCAGCCCGAGTGCGTCAATGAGATCGAGCAGTTCTACTACCCCCGGCTTCACCGTGAGGTCCGTCTCCACGAGATGCCCGAAATGCCGTAGCCAGCACGCTCGCACATCCTCGACTGGAAAACCTGGCCCGTAGAGGTCAAGCAGCAGGGTGTGGATGACATGCCAGGGGCACCCGAGCATCGGACGGTAAAGATCTTCGGTCATCTCATAGCCATGCTCGGCCGCCGCGGTCATGAGCGAGCGGATGTAGAGAGGCTCGGTGTCGAACAGCAGGCCGTCCATGTCGAACACGACGGCCAGCGGCCTGCGAGGGAGGGTTTTCGGAGCCAAAGGCAAGTAGCCGCTGTTGGAGAACGCAGCATTCTACTGCCTACTGGTAGTCCGTAAAGGTCCGGATTCGGCCCCAAGCGGACCGCCGTCTGCTAGCGAACGCCCCGCTTCTGACAACTCTCGCAATAAAACGTCGAGCGCCCCGACTGCACCAGCCGCTTCACCAGCTGACCGCAGCCCGGCGTGACGCAAGGCTGCCCCTCGCGGTCATAGACTTTGAAGCGGTGCTGGAAATAGCCGAGCGAGCCGTCGGCATGGGCGAAGTCGCGGAGCGTCGAGCCACCGGCTGCGACCGCCTCCTCCAGCACCTCGCGGATGATGCGGGCGAGCTCATGCGCCTTGTCGCGCGGGCGGCCCGTGGGCGTCGCGATCGTCCCGGCTTCCGCCTCCGGATGGAGACCGGCCCGGAACAGGGCCTCGCAGACATAGATATTGCCCAAGCCCGCCACGAGCCGCTGGTCGAGCAATGCGGCCTTCAGGGGCGCGAACTTGCCCGCGAAGAGTTTTGCCAACGTCTCGCCCGAGAGTTCGTTGCCGAGCGGCTCGATGCCCATGCCCGCAAAATGCTTCGATGTCGCGAGCTCGGCGCGCGGCACGAGGTCCATGAAGCCGAAGCGGCGCACGTCGTTATAAGTGACGCGCGCGCCGGTCCCCATCTCGAACACGACATGGTCGTGGATCAGGTGCCGGCCGATCTCATTGTAATAGGAGCCGGGCTCGGTCGGCGGGGTGCCGGGCGCCTCGACGATGAAGCGCCCGCTCATGCCCAGATGCATCACGAGCGCCGCGCCGTCGTCGAGATCGGCGATCAGGTATTTCGCCCGCCGCGACAGGGCCTCGATCCGCCGCCCGGTCAGGCGCTCGGTGAAGCGCTCGGGCAGGGGAAAGCGCAAGTTTGGCCGGCGCAGCTCGACGCGCTGGAAGCGCTCGCCCAGCATGGCCGGTTCCAGCCCGCGCCGGACGGTTTCGACCTCGGGTAGCTCCGGCATGTCAGCGACCTCAAATAAAGCCTGCGTCGAGAGGGCCCGCGACAAGCCCGCCGCCTTTGGCTATTGATCGGCACAAGCGAATACAAGACAGATTTGCACAAGGCCGGCCCGACCGTGACAGCAGCTTCCGACACCACCCATTTCGGCTTCGAGACGGTGAAGCTCGCCGAGAAGCAGGCGAAGGTCGACGACGTCTTCCACAAGGTCGCCAATCGCTACGACCTGATGAACGACCTGATGTCGGGCGGCCTGCACCGGGCCTGGAAGAGCGCGCTCCTGACCGCGATAAACCCGGCCAAGGACCGGCCCTTCCACCATCTCGACGTGGCCGGCGGCACGGGCGATGTCGCCTTCTCGGTGCTGGAGGCCGGTGGTCCTCAGACAGATGTCACCGTGCTCGACATCAATGCCGACATGCTGCGCGTCGGGCGCGAGCGCGCCGACAAGCGTTTTCCGGACGATGATCGCATCCGCTTCGTCCAGGGCAATGCCGAGGAACTCGGCCTGCCGGACAATCATTTCGACTGCTACACCATCGCCTTCGGCATCCGGAACGTGCCGCAGATCGACAAGGCGCTGGCCGAGGCCTATCGCGTGCTGAAGCGCGGCGGGCGCTTCCTCTGCCTCGAATTCAGCCATGTCGACGTGCCCCTGCTCGACAAGATCTACGAGACCTATTCCTTCAAGGTCATCCCGCCGATGGGCCGCATGGTCACCGGCGAGGCCGAGCCCTATCAGTATCTCGTCGAGTCGATCCGCAAGTTCCCGAAGCCGCAGGCTTTCGCGGGGATGATCGAGGATGCTGGCTTCCGCCGCGCGAAGTTCACAGCCATGACCGGCGGCGTCGTGGCGCTGCATTCCGGCTGGAAGCTGTGATGCTGGCTCAGGCAGCATGATCTCCTCCTTCTTCCACATGCTGCGCGGCGCGCGCGTCGGCTTCGTGCTGGCGCGCGAGGGGGCGCTGGCGCTGGTCGACCCCTCCGTTCTGCCGCCGCTGGCGCGTGGCCTGATCCGCGTCGGCCGCCTGATCGAGCGCCGCGGCGCCGGCTCCTCCGCGACAAGGCTCGCGGCGGCGATGACCCGGCTCGGCCCGTCCTATGTGAAGTTCGGCCAGTTCCTGGCGACGCGGCCCGATGTCGTCGGCATGAAGATCGCGCAGGACCTCTCCGCGCTGCAGGATCGGATGCCGGCCTTCCCGATGGCCGAGGCCCGCGCCATCGTCGAGGCCGCGCATGGCGTGAAGCTGGAGACGCTGTTCCCGGAGTTCAGCGAGCCGGTCGCCGCCGCCTCGATCGCCCAGGTCCACCGCGCCCGGTTGAAGGATGGCCGCGAGGTCGCGGTGAAGATTCTGCGGCCGGGCATTCGCGACCGCTTCAACCGCGATCTCGCCGCGATGCGCTTCGGCGCGGAGATGGCCGAGCAGCGCTCGGCCGAGGCGCGCCGCCTGCGCTTCACCGGCGTGGTCGAGACGCTGGCCCGCTCGGTCGCGATGGAGATGGATCTGCGGCTCGAAGCCGCCGCCCTCTCCGAATTCGCGGAGAATACCAAGGACGACGCCGATTTCCGCGTGCCGGAGCCGGATTGGCAGCTCACCGCCCGCGAGATGCTGGTCGACGAATGGATCGACGGCGTCCGGCTTTCCGATGTCGAGGGGCTGCGCGCCGCTGGCCACGACCTGCCGGAACTGGCGCGCAAGATCATCCAGTCCTTCCTGAAGCATGCGATCCGCGACGGCTTCTTCCATGCCGACATGCATCCCGGAAACCTCTTCGTCGATGCGGAGGGGCGCCTCGTCGCGGTCGATGGCGGCATCATGGGCCGGCTCGGCCTGAAGGAGCGGCGCTTCCTGGCCGAGATCCTGCTCGGCTTCATCACCCGCGATTACCGTCGTGTGGCGGAGGTGCATTTCGAGGCCGGCTATGTGCCCGCCCATCACGATGTTGAGGATTTCGCCCAGGCGATCCGCGCCGTCGGCGAGCCGATCCATGACAGGCGCGCCGACCAGATCTCGATGGCCAAGGTGCTGACCCTGCTCTTCGAGATCACCGGCATGTTCGACATGGCGACGCGCACCGAACTCGTCATGCTCCAGAAGACCATGGTGGTGGTCGAGGGCGTCGCCCGCTCGCTCGATCCCCATCTCGACATGTGGGGCACGGCCGATCCGGTGGTGCGCTCCTGGATCACCCATAATCTCGGGCCGATCGGGCGTTTGGAGGAAGCCGGCCGCGGCGCCCGCTCCCTGCTCGGCTCGCTCGCGGCGCTGCCCGACACGGTCGTCCGCGCCGAGCGCGTGCTCGGCCAGCTCGAGGATGCCTCGCGCCACGGCTTCTCGCTCGACGAACGCAGCGTCGAGGCGATCGGCCGGGCCGAGGCCCGGCGCAACCGCTGGGGCAATATCGCGCTCTGGGTGATCGCGGGGCTCTTGGCCTATGGGGTGTTCGGCTGAGGCGAGCCTACCGGAACGGCGGCTCGTCGAAGCTCCGGAGCTTGCGCGAATGGATCGTCGAGCCCGCCTCCTTCAGCTTCTCCAGCGCGTCGAGCCCGATGCGCAGGTGCTCGCCGACCGCGCGCTCGTAGAAGGCGTTGGCCGCGCCGGGCAGCTTGATCTCGCCATGCAAGGGCTTGTCGGAGACGCAGAGCAAGGTGCCGTAGGGCACGCGCAGGCGATAGCCTTGCGCCGCGATCGTGCCGGATTCCATGTCGACCGCGATGGCGCGCGACAGGTTGATGCGCCGCCGCTCCTTGGTCCATTGCAGCTCCCAGTTGCGGTCGTCCTGGGTCACGACCGTGCCGGTGCGCAGGCGCTGCTTCAGCCTGTCGCCCTTCTCGCCGGTGATATCGGCCGCCGCCTGCTGAAGCGCGACCTGCACCTCCGCCAGCGCGGGGATCGGGATATCCGGCGGCACGAGATCGTCGAGGATGCGGTCCTGCCGGAGATAGGCATGGGCCAGCACATAGTCGCCGATGATCTGGGTCTGGCGCAGGCCGCCGCAATGGCCGACCATCAGCCAGCAATTCGGCCGGAGCACCGCGAGATGGTCGGTGATGTTCTTCGCGTTGGAGGGGCCGACGCCGATATTGACCAGAGTCACGCCCTCGCCGCCCTTCCGGATCAGGTGATAGGCCGGCATCTGGAAACGGTGCCAGGGCGCCGACATTACGCGCTCGGCGGCCGAAACGTCGAGCCCGTCCTTGTCGATGCGGATGCCGCCCGGTGCGATCAAGGCCTCGGCCGTGCCTGCCTCGATCTCGGCGAGGCCGAGCCGGACGAACTGGTCGACATAGCGGTGGTAGTTGGTGAGCAGCACCCAAGGCTGCACAGCCCGCCAGTCGGTGCCGGTATAGTGCACCAGCCGGCGCAGCGAGTAATCGACCCGGACCGCGTCAAAGAGTGAAAGCGGGCGCGGCTCGCCCTCGATCAGCTCGTAGGTGCCGTCCGCGATCTCGTCGCCGACCAGCGCGAGCAGCGGCGTCGGGAAATGGCGCGCGAGTTCCGCGGCGGTGATCTTGCCGCGCCCCAGTTCGTCGCCGCCTTCGAGCGCATAAGGGTAGGGGATTTCCTGCGTGCTGACGCCGGTCTCGATCGTCGCGCCATAGTCGGCGACGAGCGGCCGGAGCTGGTCGAGCAGATAGGCCCGGAACTCGGCCGGCTGCGTCACGGTGGTCGAATAGATGCCGGGCACCGCGAACTTCGCGTGGCCGCGCCGCGTCGCCGCCGGCAGCTTCGAGGGCTCGTAGGTCACGCGCAGCATCGGGTAGCGATAGCGCTCCCGGTCTTCCACTGTCGGCGCCTCGCCGGTGTCGAAGAAGCGCTGCAGGTCGCCGCGCAGGGCCGAGCGCGCCTCGCCATAAAGTCGTTCGAGCCGGTCCACGGCGGCTTCCGGTGTCGCTGCGGTCTCGAAACTCATGAACCCTCCTTGTCTTGTCCTCGGTTCTAGCCGCGTGTCCGCGCTCCTGACAACAACCGGCGGTGGCGCGCGACATTCTCCCGCCGGAGCCGGTTGACGGAGGAAGGAAACGGCATTAGTAAACCGATCAGTTAATTAACTGATCGGTTTCATACGATGTCAACGGACCCGCTCAGCCTGACCTTCGCAGCCCTCGCCGACCCGACGCGCCGCGCCATCCTGGCCCGGCTGTCGCAAGGCGAGAGTTCGGTGAAGGAACTGGCCGAGCCCTTCGCGATGAGCCTGCCGGCAGTCTCGAAGCACCTGAAGGTGCTGGAGCGCGCCGGGCTGATCACGCGGGGGAAGGAAGCCCAGTGGCGACCTTGCCGGCTCGATCCCGGCCCGCTGCAGGACGTCTCGGAATGGCTGGAGCATTACAGCCGTTTCTGGGACCAGAGCCTGGGGCGGCTGGACGAGATGCTCCGCGAGATCAAGGCGAAACCGCCCGATAAGTCAGGCGTTTGACGCCAAAGTCGTTCCTTTCAGCTCATTTTCAGGTGCTCGTCATGCTCAAGACCATTCTTCTGACCGTGCTCGGCCTCGTCGCCACCGGTGCCGTCGTCGTGCTGATCCTGGCCGCCCGCAAGCCCGATACCTTCCAGGTCACCCGCTCCATTGCGATCAACGCCGCGCCGGAGCGCATCTATCCGCTGATCGCCGATTTCAGGGCCTGGGGCGCCTGGTCGCCCTGGGAGAAGAAGGACCCGGCGATGAAGCGCAGCTTCGGCGGGCCGGAGACCGGCGTCGGCGCGACCTATGCCTGGGCCGGCGACAAGAATGTCGGCGAGGGCAGCATGCGCATCACCGAGGCGCAAGTGCCGGGCAAGCTCGGGCTCAAGCTCGATTTCATCAAGCCTTTCGAGGCGCATAACGACGTCGTCTTCGCGCTGACGCCGCAGGGCCAGAACACCAATGTGACCTGGATCATGACCGGCCCGACGCCGTTCGCGGCCAAGATCATGCATGTCTTCATGGACATGGACCGCATGGTCGGCGGCGATTTCGAGGCCGGACTCAAGGCCATGAAGGCTGCGGCTGAACGCGCCGCCTGAGACGGCGCGCAACCCCGATCATCCAGAAAACGAAAAACGGAGGAGCGAAACCATGATGGGCGAACCGCAGAAGGAGCATGAGTGGCTCCACCAGCTGGTCGGCGACTGGACCGCCGAGATGCACTGCTCGATGGGGCCGGACCAGCCACCGTCGGCATCGAAGGGCACCGAGAGCGTGCGCTCGCTCGGCGGGCTCTGGACCCTCGGCGAGGGGCAGGGTGAGGGACCTGAGGGCAAGCCCGTCACCAGCCTGATGACGCTCGGCTTCGACCCGGCCAAGGGCCGTTTCGTCGGCAGCTTCGTCGCCTCGATGATGACGATGATGTGGACCTATGACGGGACGCTCTCCGCCGACGGCAAGTCGCTGGTGCTCGACACCGAGGGGCCGAGCATGATCGGCGACGGCGCCATGGCGAAGTATCAGGACATCATCACCTTCCTGTCGCCGGACCATCGCACCCTGACCTCGCGCGCGCTTGGACCGGACGGTCAGTGGAGCGAGTTCATGGCCGCCCAGTACCACCGCAAGCGCTGAGCGCTTTCCGTTTCACGCAGGAGGACACGAGATGAAACTGTCGACCTATCTGATGTTCGAGGGCAATTGCCGCGAGGCTTTCACCCATTATCACAAGGTTCTGGGTGGCAAGATCCAGGCCATGATGGATCACAAGGGCACGCCGGCCGAGGAGCATGTCCCGGCGGAATGGCACGACAAGATCCTGCATGCCTGCCTGGAGATCGAGGGCCAATTGCTGATGGCTTCCGATGCCCCGCCGAATAGCAGCGACGGGCCGATGCGCTCGGTCTCGGTCAGCGTCAGCGTGGCGACGCCGGAGGAGGCTGATCGCATCTTCGCCGGCCTGTCCGAGGGCGGCGCCAAGATCACCATGCCGATCGGCGAGACCTTCTGGTCGCCGCGCTTCGGCATGCTGGTCGACCGCTTCGGCACCAACTGGATGGTCGGCGCCGACATGCCGGCCGAGCATGCGAATTGCGGCTGAGGTAATTCGAGCCTCCAGCCAGCCACGGCACGCGCGGGGAACCCCTCTCCTGCATCGAAGTCGGCTGTTGCCGACTTCGACACTTTGAGTGCTGATCTTGGCAACAGCCGAGATCAGAGGGAGGGGGCAGGGTTGAGGTGTAGGTCCTTCGACCAGTGCCGACCGGGCGGCCGTACCACCGCTGTCTTCCCGTGCGCGCTGCGGCGCGTAGTGCCGCTGCGCAGACACGGGATCGCGTGCAGGAAAAGGCGCCTCTCTGGAACGCGCGCAGAAAAGACGCCTTTTTCCGAGGGCGGTCCCGTGTCTGCGCAGCAGCATTGGCATGCTGCAGCGCGCACGGGATGACGTGCTTTTCTCGCCGTCGTCGCGGCCTTTCCGCGAATGGCGCGGCCGCTACGACCGCCCGCCATCCACCGAGAGTACTTGCCCGGAAATCCAGCCGGCCTGTTCGCTCAGGAAGAACAGCGTGGCGTTGGCGATATCATCGGGCGTGCCGAGGCGGCGGGTATGGATGCTTTCGACGAGACGCTTCTGCCCCTCCGGCCCATAGCTCTGCCATTGCCGCTCGCTCGCGGGATTGGAGCGCACGAAGCCCGGCGCCACCGAATTCACGGTGATGCCATGCGGACCCAGTTCCCAGGCGAGCTGCTTGGTCAATCCGACCAGCGCGTGCTTGGCGCTGGCATAGGCCTGGATACCGGTGAGGCTCGGCCTCAGGCCCGCTCCCGACGAGATCGTCACGATCCGCCCGTAGCAGGCCTGCTTCATCGCAGGCGCCGCCGCCTGCGCCAGGAAGAAGGCGGCATCGACATTGGCGGCGAAGATCACCCGCCAGTCTTCCTCGGAAATCTCCTCGATCGCCCGGCCGACCTGTCCGCGCACCCCGCCGGCGGCGTGAACCAGAAGGTCGAGCCGGCCATCCGTCGCCACGATCTCGCGCACCAGCGCCTGGGCGGCTTCGGGCGAGCCGAGATCGGCGGCATGCCCGGTCGCGCCGATCTCCTTGGCCGTGGCCTGCACCCCGGCTTCGTCGATATCGGCGAGGTGGACGCGTGCGCCGGCCTCGGCCAACGCGAGCGCGATCGCGCGTCCGATGCCCTGGGCTGCGCCGGTGACGAGGGTTACGCGGTCGTCGAAGCGGATCTGCATTGGTCGATCAGTACCTTGAGCGTCTCGAAGGCCATCGGGCGGCGGCCGTCCTCGATGTCGTGGATCAGCGCAACCAGCGTCTCGATCGCGGGCGCCGCGATGCCGACCTCGCGGCCGAGCGTGGCGATGACACCGATCTGCGGGTCGACCTCGGTCTTGCGCTTGCGGACGGCGAGATCGCGCCAGATGCCGGAATGGGTCTTGGCGGTTTGCGAGGTGTAATCGGCGAGCCAGCGGATCGTCTCGATCTGCGGGCCTTCCGGCCGGCCGGGCGCGAACACCATCGGATCGAAATTGCCGAAGCCGAGCGAGGTCACGCCGCGCTTGGCTGCAACGGCGCCGACTTCGCGGCCGAGCGCGAGCCAGACCGGCAGCCGTTCCGGGTCCGAAAAGTTCGCCGACATCGAATCGTCGGTCAGTGCCGTCGCGAACAGCATCGCGCCATAGGCGAGCTTGCCCCAGAGATAGCCGAAAATGTTGTCGGTCAGGATCGCGTCGGGCTCGAACATCTCCATCAGCCGGTGCATCTCGACGACCCGCTCGCTCTTCGAGCCGTCGAGCTCGCCGACGACGGTCGCACCGCGATTGCCGTAGAGGATCTCGCCGGGACCGAGCCAGTCGGCGCCGAAATTGACGAAGCAGCCCATCGTACGCTGCTCGCCGACGGCCCTGGCGATGGCGAGTTCGTTCAGCCCGTTCTGGGCGGAGAGCACGAAACCGTCCTCGGCTAGATGCGGCTTCAGCGCGGCGAGCGCCGCTTCGGTCGCGCCGGCCTTTACGGCCAGCACGATACGGCCATAGCGCCCGCTCAGCTCGGCCGGCGTCGCGGCCGGGACGACCTGCGTGAATGCCTCGACCGGCCCGGAAATGGCGAGACCACGGGTGCGGCAGGCCTCGACATGCTCGGGCACGATGTCGACCAGCAGGACCGGAATGCCGGCCCGCGCCCAATAGGCGCCGAGCGTGCCGCCGATGGCGCCGGCGCCCCAGATCAGGATGGGTTCGCTCACGCCTGCCCCGCTAGCTCGACATGGTCATGTGTGGCGACATGGATGAGCCCATCCTCCGTCACCCAGCCCCGATACATGCCCTCGGTGTTGTAGGGGGCGACGATCCCGCCATCGGCATCGACGGCGACGAGCCCGGCGCCGATCTTGTGCTCGGAGAGTTCGGCGAGGACGGCGTCCGTCGCCGCTTCCAGCGAGAGGCCCTTGTAGGCGATCAGCGACGCGATCTCGTGGCCGACGCAGTAACGCATGAAATACTCGCCCTTGCCGGTGCCGGAGACGGCGCAGCGCCCGTCGCGGGCATAGGTGCCGGCGCCGATGATCGGGGAATCGCCGACGCGGCCGACCGGCTTGTTGGTATAGCCGCCGGTCGAGGTCGCCGCGGCGAGATGGCCCTGCGCGTCGCAGGCGACGGCGCCGACCGTGCCGTGCTTCTCGGCCTCGCTCGCCTCGGCGGCGGTGCCGACGATCTCGCGCAGCTTCATCGAGGCGAGGTTCTTGCGGCGGCGCTCGGTCGAGAAATGCGCGTTGGCGACGGTATCGACGCCTTCATGCTCGGCGAAATCGTCGGCGGCGGGGCCGGCGAGCAGCAGCGGGTCGCCGCGCAGCATCAGGGCCTTGGCGGCGCTGACGGGATTGCGGATGCGCTTGGCCCCGCAGATGGCGCCGGCGGCCAGCGTCGCCCCGTCCATGATCGAGGCGTCGAGCTCATGCTCGCCCTCGGTGTTGAAGGCAGCGCCATGACCGGCGTTGAAATGGGGGGAATCCTCCATCACGCGGACGGCCGCCTCGACGGCGTCGACGGCCGCGCCGCCCTTGGTCAGGATCGCCCAGCCGGCGCGTAGCGCGCTGGCGAGGTCGGACCGGGCCTGGGCCCATTCGGCCTCCGTCATTTCGGCCTTCGGCAGCGTGCCGCAGCCGCCATGGATGGCAAGCGCGAGGGTCATGTCGGTATCCTGTCGGGTCTTTGAATGTGGTCCGCCATGGCCGGCTGGAACCGGCCATGGCGTCGAAGGCGGCCCCGTTACTTCTTGGCGGGCTTGATGTCCATCGCCAGCGTGTCCTCATCGACGCGCGGGCTGATCGTCACCTTGTCCTTCTGCATCGCCCAGGCGGAGCCGACGGCGGCGATCGGCAGGCGCGGCCTGTCCTTGGCGATGATCGCGGCGGCGTCGGACAGCATCTTGTTGCGCTTGGCTTCGTCCATCTCGACGGCCGCGTCCTCGATCAGCTTGTCGACCTCGGCATTCTTGTAGCCGAGCACGTTGAAGGCCCCGAGCTTCTTGGCCGGGTCGTTGGAATGGACCACGGAGGACAGCGTATAGTTCGCCTCGCCCGTCAGCGTGCCCCAGCCTGACATGCTCATCGAGAACTCGCCGCGCGTGCGGGCCGGGAAGAACACCGCGCCGGGCTGCGCATTGGCGTTCACCTCGATGCCGATGCGCGCCAGCATCTGCGCGATCGAGGTGCCGACCTGCCGGTCGCCGGGCAGGCGGTCATTGGTGAAGGAGAAGGAGACCTTGAAGCCGTTGGGATAGCCGGCCTCCTCCATCAGTTTCTTCGCCTTGGCGAGGTCCGGCTTGAGCGCCGGCAGGCTCTTGTTGAAGCCGGCGATGGTCGGCGTCACCAGCTGGTTCGCGGGCGTGCCGAGTCCCTCCATCGCGATCTCCGCGAGCGCCGGACGGTCGATGGCGAGATCGATCGCCTCGCGCACCTTCGCGTCCTGCAGCGGATTCTTCGGCAGGGCCGAGCCGTCCTTGGCGCTGATCTGCGGGCTCTTGTCCCGCATGTCGAGCTCCATGTTGAAGAGATAGACGCTCTCGATCGTCGCGACGGAGAGCTTGGCGTCGCGCTTCAGCGTCGGCACGTCGGAAGCCGGCGCGCGCACGATGATGTCGACCTGGCCGGCCTTGAGCTGGGCGACGCGGGCGGCGTCGTTCGGCAGTTCCTTGCGGACGACCTTGGCCCAGTGCTCCTTCGCGCCCCAGTAGCCGTCGAAGCGATCCAGCACCATCTGGTCCTTCGGCGTCCACGAGACGAACTTGTAAGGGCCGGTGCCGACAGCCGCCTTACCCGAGTTGAAGGCCTCGTTGGCGCTGTCCTTGGTCAGGCCGGCGGCGGCCTTGTGCGAGACGATGAACAGCCGGATGAAATCGTTCGGCAGGTTCGGCGCCGGCCCGTCGGTGACGATATGCACCGTCAGCGGATCGACGATCTTCACCTCCTTGACGCGGCGGACATAGATCGTGGTCGGGTTCGGGCCGGCGACGACCGGGATGCGCTCGATCGAGAACTTGACGTCCTCGGCGGTGAAGTCCGAGCCGTCATGGAACTTGACGCCGGGGCGCAGCTTGAACTCCCAGACCGTCGGCTCCAGCGTCTTCCAGCTCAGGGCGAGGCGCGGCTCGATCTGGAGTTTGTCGCCGGACCAGGTCAGCGTGTCGAAGACATGCTTCAACGCCTCGGCATGGGTGCCGGTCGCGGTGAAATGCGGATCGATCGATTCCGGTCCGGCGCGGACGCCGATGGTCAGCGTCTGCGCCAGCGCGCCGGTCGAGACGGTGGCGCCGAGCAGGGCGGCGAAGGCGGCGAGGCGGAAGCTCTTCACGATTGTCATGACGGTATCCCCTGTTTTTCTGTGGTTATGACTGGAGTTCCTGTGGCCAGGCGGGCGAGGCGATGACGAGCTTGTCCATCAGCACGCAGAGCTGCCGCTGCTCGTCCTCGCTGAGGCCGGCGAGCATCGTCGTCTGGTGCTCGACCATCGGCACCATCGTCTCGTCGAAGATCTTGCGGCCGGCCGGCGTGAGATGGAGCACATAGCTGCGCAGGTCGGTGGGATCGCTCTCGCGCTTGAGCAGCCGCCGCTGCAGCAGCTTCTGCACGGCGCGCGAGAGCGTGTTCTTCGGCAGGCCGGAGGAGGCGACGATGTTCTTGGCGGCGACGCCCTCCTTCAAGCCAACCGAATAGAGCGCGACGAATTCGGGCCGGACGAGCCCGTAGCGCGTCTCGATCCAGCGATAGACCGGGTCGTTGAAGCGGAAGGCGACGAAGTTCAGCCGGAAGGACAGCCAGCAGGGATTGTCCCAGAGCTTGGTCACGGTCAGCGGGTCGAGCTCGGCAAGTGCCGCCTCGCGCTCCGGGTCGGCGCGGGAAGGAGAGGTCGGTGCGCGTCGCATCGGGAATGTCTCTCGGCCGATTTAGTTCCAAATGGAACTTGACGCTACCGGAGGCCAGAGTCAAGGTTGGTTCCGGCGGCGGTCCCGCACTGCCTGCCGGGATTGTCTACCGCTTATGAAAGCGAAGCAAGGATCGCGCCGTGCGTGTCGCCGATTTGAACTGGATGCAGATCGAGGCTCAGGCGAAGCGGGACGACCGCTGCGTGCTGCCACTCGGCAGCGTCGAACAGCACGCCTACCTGAGCCTCGCGACCGATGTGATCCTGTCGGAGCGGGTGGCGCAGGAGGCGGCCGAGCCGCTCGGCATCCCCGTCTTTCCGGTCTTGGCCTATGGCCTGACGCCGGGCTTCCTGAATTTCCCCGGCAGCATCTCGCTGCGCTTGAGCACTTACGCCGCGCTCCTCGGCGACATCTTCGACGGCTTCTATCGCTCGGGCTTCCGCCGCATCGTCCTCGTCAACGGCCATGGCGGCAATTCGCCGGCGCTGAACTTCGCGACCGAATGGCTGGACGGCCATCCCGACGCGAGCATCCGCCTGCACAACTGGTGGGCGGCGCCGCAATTCCAGGCGGCGGTCCAGGCGGTCGATCCGGCGGCCTCGCACGCCTCCTGGATGGAGAATTTCCCCTGGACGCGGCTCGCCGGCGTCGCCATGCCCGAGACGCTGAAGCCGCCCTTCAACGCCGCCGAATACCAGGCCGCGAGCCCGGCGAAGCGCCGCGAAATCCTCGGCGACGGCAATTTCCACGGCCTCTACCAGCGGCCGGACGAGGAGATGCTCAGGCTCTGGCAGGTCGGCGTCGAGGAGACGCGGGCCGTGATGGTGGAGAACTGGCCGTGATGCGGTTCTTTCGCAGCCCTCATCCTGAGGAGCCGCGAAGCGGCGTCTCGAAGGATGTTCCAGAAGGCGCAGGTACCGCGAACTGGAACATCCTTCGAGACGCGCCTGCGGCGCTCCTCAGGATGAGGGCTGAGCCCTGTGCTCCGCCAGAGCATGTCACATGCTAGGCCATGTCGCCGTCCGGCTGGCGCAGGCCCTTGTCGTCATGCTCGTCATGTCGGTGCTGGTCTTCGTCGGCGTCTACGCGATCGGCAACCCGATCGACGTGCTGATCGGCCCCGATGTCAGCCAGGAACTGCGTCTCCAGACCATCGCGCAATACGGGCTCGACCGGCCGCTCTGGGAACAGTACCTGACCTTCCTCGGCCGCGTGCTGCACGGCGATTTCGGCCGTTCCTTCGTCTTCGGCATGCCGGTGATGGACCTGATCCTGTCGCGCCTGCCGGCGACGCTGGAACTGACGCTGGCCGCAGTCTGCGGCGCCGCGCTGATCGGCATTCCCGCCGGAATCTATGCCGGCTACAGGCCTGACAGCGTCGCCTCCAAGCTGATCATGACAGTCTCGATCCTCGGTTTCTCCGTGCCGACCTTCTGGATCGGCCTCGTGCTGATCATGGCCTTCGCCGTCGAATTGCAATGGCTGCCGGCCGGCGGGCGCGGCGAGACGGTCTCCATCTTCGGCGTCGAGTGGAGCTTCCTGACGTTGAACGGCCTGAGCCATCTGCTGTTGCCGGCGCTCAACCTCGCCTTCTTCAAGCTCGCTTTGATGACGCGCCTCGCGAGGGCCGGCACGCGCGAGACCATGCTCTCCGACACCGTGAAATTCGCCCGTGCTGCCGGCCTCTCCGAATGGACCGTGCTGCGCCGCCATGTGCTGCGCCTGATCGCGATCCCGCTCGTCACCGTCTTCGGGCTCGAATTCGCCTCGACGCTCGCCTTCGCGGTCGTGACCGAGACGATCTTCTCCTGGCCCGGCATCGGCAAGCTGATCATCGACTCCATCCAGTCGCTCGACCGGCCGGTGATGGTCGCCTACCTGATGCTCGTTGCCTTCGTCTTCATCACCATCAATTTCCTCGTCGACCTCGCCTATGTCGGGCTCGATCCTAGGCTGCGGAAAGGAGGCGCGCGATGAAGGACGCCTCTCCCGTAGCCCGCTTCTGGGCCGAGTTCCGCGAGAGCAGGACGGCGGTCATCGCGCTCGCCGTCGTCGTCCTGACGATCGGCATCGCCCTGCTGGCACCGCTCGTCGCCCCGCAGGACCCTTACGACCTCGCCAAGCTCTCGCTCTCCGATGCGCGCCGCCCGCCGGGCTATGTCGGCGAGGGCGGCTACACACATTGGCTCGGCACCGATGCGCAGGGGCGCGACCTGCTCTCGGCCATCCTCTACGGCCTGCGCATCTCCCTGCAGATGGGGCTGGTGGCGGGCGCCATCGCCTTCACGCTGGGCGTTTCGCTCGGCATCGGCGCGGCCTATGCTGGCGGGCGCCGCGAGGCCTTCATCATGCGCGTGATCGATCTGCAGCTCGCCTTCCCGGCGATCCTGCTGGCGCTGGTGCTCTCCGCCCTTCTCGGACAGGGCAAGATGCAGCTCATCGCCGCGCTTGCTGCCGCCCAATACGCTTACTTCGCGCGCACGGCCCATGGCGCGGCCTCGGCCGAGCGCGGCAAGGACTATGTCGAGGCCGTGCTCTCGACGCCATTGCCGGGCTGGCGCGTCGTCCTGCGCCATATCTTCCCGAACTGCCTGCCGCCACTGATCGTGGTCGCGACCGTGCAGGTGGCCAATGCCATCGCGCTGGAGGCGACGCTCTCCTTCCTCGGCGTCGGCCTGCCGGTCACAGAGCCCTCGCTCGGCATGCTCATCGCCAACGGCTTCCAGTACATGCTGTCGGGCCGCTACTGGATCTCGATCTATCCCGGCATCGCGCTGATCGTGCTGATCGTCGCGATCAACCTCGTCGGCGACCGCATCCGTGACCAGGTCAATCCGAGGCTGAAGCGATGAGTGCGCTCTTGCCGGGACCGGGCGCCGCGCAGCCCCCTCTCCCCTTGCGGGAGAGGGTTGGGGTGAGGGGTCGCGCGACGCTCTATGATCGGCGGTGCCAGGCCGTGTCTTACAGCTCCGCGCGACCCCTCATCCGCCTGCCGGCGCCTTCTCCCGCAGGGGGAGAAGGGAGCAAATGATGACCGAAGCTCCTCTCCTTGAGGTCACCGACCTCGCCACCCATTTCCACGCCCGCGCCGGCGTGGTGAAGGCGGTCGACGGCGTCTCCTTCGCGCTGAAGCGCGGCGAGGTCATGGGCCTCGTCGGCGAATCCGGCTCGGGCAAGAGCATCACCGGTTTCTCTATCATCGGCCTGATCGATCCGCCCGGCCGTGTCGAATCCGGCTCTTCGGTGAAGCTGGAGGGGCGGGAGCTCACCGGCCTGGCGCCGGCCGAACTGCGCAAGGTCCGCGGCAAGCAGATTTCGATGGTCTTTCAGGACCCGATGATGACGCTGAACCCGATGCTGACCATCGGCACGCAGATCAGGCTCGCGCTCGAGGCGCATGAGACGGTCTCCGGCGCCGAGGCGCGCCGCCGCGCCGTCGCGGCGCTGGCGCAGGTCCGCATTCCCGATGCCGAGAGCAAGGTCGACTTCTACCCGCACCAGTTCTCCGGTGGCATGCGCCAGCGCGTCGCCATCGCGATCGCCCTGCTGCACCGGCCGAAGCTGATCATCTGCGACGAGCCGACCACCGCGCTCGACGTTTCCGTGCAGGCCGAGATCCTCGCGGAGATGAAGGAGCTGGTCGCCGAACTCGGCACGGCGCTGATCTGGATCAGCCATGACCTCGCCGTCGTCGCCTCGCTTGCCGACCATGTCTGCGTCATGCGTCACGGCAAGATCGTCGAGGCCGGGCCGACGCTTTCGGTGCTGACGCATCCGCAGCACCCCTATACGCGCTCGCTGCTCGATGCGCTGCCTTCACGCTCCGAGCCCGGCAAGCTGCTCGCCGGTGGTGTCGGCTCCGATGTCGCGCCGCCGCCGCGCGCCGCAAAGCAGGCGCCCGCCACGGTCGCGGATGCCGTGCACTATGTCCGCATCGAGCATGTCGCCAAGCGCTTCGCCGGGACGCCCGGCCTGTTCCGCAAGCTCGCCCAGAAGGTCGGCCTGTCCAGGCCGCCGTCCGTCGTGCAGGCGGTCGACGACGTCACGCTGGTGCTGAAGCGCGGCGAGGCGCTCGGCCTCGTCGGCGAATCCGGCTCCGGCAAGTCGACGCTCGGGCGCGTCGCGGCCGGCATCTATGCGCCCGACACCGGCTCTGTCCGCATCGACGGTGCGCCTGTGATGAGTGCGGGCGAGCCGCCGCACAAGGTCACGACGCGCGTCCAGACCATCTTCCAGGACCCCTTCGCCTCGCTCAATCCGCGCATGACGGTCGGCGACAGCATTGCCGAGGGACCCTTGGCGCACGGGCTCGTCGAGCGCGCGCAGGCGAAGACCTATGTCCGGCAATGGCTGGCGGCGGTCGGGCTCAATCCCGATTTCGCGGACCGCTACCCGCACCAGTTCTCGGGGGGGCAGCGCCAGCGCGTCGCCATTGCCCGCGCACTGGCGATGCAGCCCGATGTCGTCGTCTGCGACGAGCCGGTCGCGTCGCTCGACGTCTCGATCCAGGCGCAGATCATCAACCTGCTGATCCGCCTGCGGCAGGAACTCGACCTGACGCTGATCTTCATCTCGCACGACCTCTCGGTCGTCCGCCATCTCTGCGACCGCGTCGCGATCATGTATCGCGGCCGGATCGTCGAGAGCGGCCCGGCCGGTGAGGTCTACGACCATCCGCAGCACGACTATACCAAGCGCCTGCTCGCCGCCGTGCCGGTACTGCCGGTCGCTGCGACGACCTGAGGAGAGCCGTCATGACGAGCCAGCCCGACGAACTCCTGCCCTGGCAATGGCCGGAAGAGGTCTGGCGCGGCAAGGTCGAGCAGGTCCGCGCCGGCCGCAACCTGAAGCCCGCCAGATGGAAGAACGGCGCGCGTTGCGCGGTCGCGCTCTCCTTCGACGTCGATCACGAGACCAACGAATTGCGCGACGGCGGCAAGTCGGTCGGGCGCCTCTCCTGGGGTCAGTACGGCAATCGCGTCGGCGTGCCCAAGATCCTCGACCTGCTGAAGCGGCAGGACATTCCGGCGAGCTTCTTCGTGCCGGCCGTCACCGCCTTGCTCTACCCGGAAGAACAGCGCCGCATCATCGGCGCCGGCCACGAGATCGGCCTCCATGGCTGGATCCATGAGGTCAACACGGCCGTGCCGCCCGCCAACGAGCGCGAATTGCACCTACGCTCGGCCGATACGCTGGAGAAGGTCACCGGTGTTCGCCCCGTCGGGATGCGCACCCCGTCCTGGGATTTCTCCGACGTGACGCTCTCGATCGAGCGCGAGCTCGGCCTGCTCTACGATTCCTCGCTCTTCGCCGATGACGACCCCTATGAGATCGTCGAGAAAGGCGAGCCGACCGGCATCGTCGAACTGCCGGTCGAGTGGATCCGCGACGACGCGCCCTATCTCAGCATGAACCGCTTCCAGGGCTTGAGGCCCTATACGTCGCCGGAGGCGGTCTTCGACATCTTCCGCCGCGAATTCGAGGGTGCCTATGCCGAAGGCGGGCTCTTCCTGCTGACCATGCACCCGCATGTCATCACCTATCGCTCGCGCTTCTGGATCCTCGAGGAACTGGTCCGCCTCGCAAAGGCGAAGGGCGATTGCTGGTTCGCGACCCATGCCGAGATCGCGGCCTATGTGAAGGCGCAGGCCGGCATCTGATCGTCGATCCAAGGGAACCGTTGCCCGATTCCCGCCGTTTTCGCTTCATCGGGGGTTCAGGCCATGAGGGGCCTGATACCCGCACGTTGAAACAAAACGACGGGAATAGAGATGCGCACGAAACGCTGGTTGCTGGTCGGGACCGTCCTGCCGGCCCTCGTCCTTTCGCAAGCCGGGCAGGCCTTCACTGAGGCCGGATACCGGGTCGCACAGGCTCCCGCCGCCGGAGATGAGGACCCACGCGGGCCACGGCGCCCGCAGCAGCCACAGGGCGGCCAGCCCGGCCAGCAGCGCGGCCCGGAACGGCCCGCAGCCCCGACCGCGCCCGCCCAGCCGCAGGCTCCGCGCCCGCCGCAGATGCAGCCTGCGCCGGCAGCCCCCCGGGTGCAGCCTCCCGCCATGCCCGCGCCCCAGCCGCGCGCCGAGCCGCCGGCCATGCGTCCGCAGCCTGAGCGCCCGGCCATGCCGCGTGAGGCGCCTGCCGTGCCTCGTGCCGCGCCCTCGCCCAGCGAAGCCCCGGCAGCCCGCCCGACACCGCCGCGCCCGCCGGTCGAGCCGACCGTCCCGCGTGTCGTGCCTCAGCCGGGCGCCGGCGCGCCGCCGTCGGTCGCTCCGCGTGGTGGTCCTGCGATTCCGCCATCGGCGGCGCCGACCCAGCCTCGTCCGACCGGAGCGCCTCCTGCGACGGCGCCCACGGCTCCGTCACAGCCCGGCGCCGGCGCGCCGCCGTCGGTCGCTCCGCGTGGTGGTCCTGCGGTTCCGCCATCGGCTGCGCCGACCCAGCTTCGCCCGCCGGGAGCGCCTCCTGCGACGGCGCCCGCCGCTCCCTCTCAGCCCGGAGCCGGCGCTTCGCCCTCCGCTGTTCCGCGCGGCGGCCCCGCCGTTCCGCCTTCGGCCCAGCCGTCTCAGCAGCGTCCGCCGGCTGCGGCGCCGCTGCCCGGCGCCCCCGCGGCTCCGGTGCAGCCGGGGACGGTCGCTCCGACGTCACCCCCGCCCGCTGGCGCGGCTCCATCCCAGCCCTCGCGCCCGGCGCCGGGTACGCCTCCGGCTGGCGCTCCCGGCGCGCCGGCTCCGGTCCAGCCCGGCGCCACGGCGCCGACACCGACACCGCCGCCCGTGGGCGCTGCGCCCGGCCAGCCCGGCCGTCTCGCTCCCGGCGTGCCGTCCGGCGGAGCGCCCGGCACGTCGCCGCAATCTGGCGTCGCGCCAGTTCCCGGCCAGCCCGGTGCGGCTCCTGGCCAGCCGCCTGCCGGACCTCCCGGCCAGCCGCCTCAGCGTGAAAGCCGCCGTGGCGGCATCTCGCCGGGCGTGGCGGGTGCGATCGGCCTCGGCGCCGGCGTCCTCGGCGGCATCATGGCGGTGCAGGGCGCGCAGCGCTTCGAGGATATCCGCAGCCGCCGCGAGGAACGGCGCGAGGGTGACGTCACCATCATCCGCGAGCCCGGCCGCACCATCATCCGCGACGATGACGGCCGCGCCATCATCCGCCGCGACGAGGACCAGCGCTTCCGCGATCTCGGCTGGCAGGGTCGTTCCGAGCGCCGCGGCGACGAGAACCGCACGATCTTCGAGCGGCCGGACGGCACGCGCATCGTCACCGTCACGGACGAGGAGGGCCGGCTGATCCGCCGCACCCGCATCGACCGCGACAACCGCGAGGTGATCATCATCGACAACACGCTGCGCGACCGTCCGGGCCGCTTCGCCGACGATGTCGTGGTGCTGCCGCCGCCGCCGCTGCCGATGCCGCGCGAGCGCTATATCGTCGATGCGGACCGGGCCGACGAGGATCTGATCTACGAGACGATCATCGCCCCGCCGATCGCCGCGATCCCGCGCCGCTACACGCTGGACGAGGTCCGTTATTCGCCGGACCTGCGTGCCCGCATGCGCAGCGTCGATATCGACACGATCAACTTCGATACCGGTTCCTGGCAGGTCGGGCAGGATCAGGCGCGGCGCTTGTCGGTGATCGCGGATTCGGTGAAGCGCGCCCTGCAGCGCTCGCCTAACGAGGTCTTCCTCGTCGAGGGCCACACCGACGCCGTCGGCGCCGATGTCGACAACCTCTCGCTCTCCGATCGCCGGGCGCAATCGGTCGCGGAGATCCTGACGCGCGACTTCCAGATCCCGCCGGAAAACCTGACGACCCAGGGCTATGGCGAGCAATATCTGAAGGTGAACACCCAGGATGCTTCGCGCGAGAACCGGCGCGTCACGCTCCGGCGCATCACGCCGCTGCTCAGCGGCCAGAATCAGTAACGACCGGGCGGGGGTGCTCTCGAAGCAGCCCCGTTCTTTATCAGGCGCAGGGAACTCCCGTTCCCTGCGCCTGTTTTGTTTCCGGAGGATAGCCGAGGGGAGATGCCGCCATGAGAAAGCTTGTCCTGGTCATCGCCGTGGCGCTTGTTGCCGGCATGCCCATTGCAGTCTCGGCGCAGGCTCAGACCGCGCCTGCTCCGGCAAGGCAGCGCGCTCCCGGCGTGCCGCTGGTGCCGCGCTCGGGCGAGGTGGCGCGCCCGCCGATGCCCAACAGCGTGGCGCCACGGGACGAGACGCGTGGAACTGGCGGGGACAAGGCGCAGATTCGGTCCGAGCGCGATCCGCCGATGCCGAAGCCCGTGCCCTCGATCATCGCGCCTTGAGGGGCCGGGTTGAGGATTTGGTAGGGTTGACGGGTTAGGTTGCCGGCCATGAGCGACGCCGTTTCCCTCGCCACCAGCATCGTCACGATGCAGGCCGCCTCGACGCAGCAGGCGCTGTCGGCCGAAATGCTCAAGCAGAATGCGCAGGCCGAGCAGAGCCTCGTCGCCATGCTGCAGCAGAGCGTCGAGCAGACGCAGGCGACGCTGCCAGCCGGGCAGGGCACGCTGGTCGACCGGACCGCCTGAGCCCTTCTTCCAATTCAGCACAGTGTTCGCGTGAGCCCGTTGCCAAGCGGCGGCGCTACGCCTAACCTCGCCAGTGTTCCGAGGGGTGCCCGCAAGGGCTGAGACGGCTTCCGAAGCTGAACCCATCGAACCTGATCCGGGTCATACCGGCGGAGGGACTGGAACGCGGTGCAGCCTTGGCCTGCACCCGCATCACAGCGCTTGAACCGCTTCGACGCCGGATCTCCTGACCTGTACCAAGGAGGAGATCCCCCTATGAATGCCCACACCAAACCCCAGAAGAACAGCGTCAAGACCGCTCCCCAGAGCGTCACGACCGGGCCGATCATCGGCTCGCGCAAGATCTATGTCGCCGCGCCCGAGCATCCCGAGATGCGCGTGCCCTTCCGCGAGGTCGTGCTGACGACCGATGCCGAGCCGCCGGTGCGCCTCTACGACCCCTCCGGCCCCTTCACCGAGACCGACGCGAAGATCGATCTCAATGCCGGCCTCGTCCAGCCGCGTCGCGCCTGGCTCGACGCACGCGGCTTCGAGCAAGTCCCCGGCCGTGCTGTCACCGCCGCCGATAACGGCCACATCTCCGCCGAGCAGCTCGTGCCGGCCTGCCCGGCCGAGCGCCCGATCCTGCAGGCGAAGCCCGGCCAGATGACGACTCAATACGAGTTCGCCAAGGCCGGCATCGTCACCCCCGAGATGATCTATGTCGCCCATCGCGAGAATCTCGGCCGCGCCGCCATGCTGGAGGGCGCGCGGGAGCGCCATGCCGATGGCGAGAGCTTCGGCGCCAACGTGCCGGAATTCGTCACGCCGGAATTCGTCCGCGAGGAGATCGCGCGCGGCCGCGCCATCATCCCCGCGAACATCAACCACCCCGAGCTGGAGCCGATGGCGATCGGCCGCAATTTCCTGGTCAAGATCAACGCCAATATCGGCAACTCGGCCGTGACGTCGGGCGCTGCCGAAGAGGTCGAGAAGCTGGTCTGGGCGATCCGCTGGGGCGCCGACACGGTCATGGACCTCTCCACCGGCCGCAACATCCACAACATCCGCTCCTGGATTCTGCGCAACTCGCCGGTTCCGATCGGCACGGTGCCGATCTATCAGGCGCTGGAGAAGGTCGGCGGCGATCCGATCAAGCTCGACTGGGAGGTGTTCAAGGACACGCTGATCGAGCAGGCCGAGCAGGGCGTCGACTACTTCACCATCCATGCCGGCGTCAGGCTGCCCTATGTCCCCCTTACAGCGTCGCGGGTCACCGGCATCGTCTCGCGCGGTGGCTCGATCATGGCGCGCTGGTGCCTCGCGCATCATCGCGAGAGCTTCCTCTACGAGCGTTTCGACGAGATCTGCGAGATCATGCGCCGCTACGACGTTTCGTTCTCGCTGGGCGACGGCCTGCGTCCGGGCTCGATCGCCGACGCCAATGACCGCGCCCAGTTCGCCGAACTGGAGACGCTGGGGGAACTCACCAACATCGCATGGGAAAAAGGCTGTCAGGTGATGATCGAGGGCCCCGGCCATGTGCCGATGCACAAGATCAAGGAGAACATGGACAAGCAATTGCGCGAGTGTGGCGAAGCGCCGTTCTACACGCTCGGACCGCTGACGACCGACATCGCGCCGGGCTACGACCATATCACCTCGGGCATCGGCGCGGCGATGATCGGCTGGTATGGCTGCGCCATGCTCTGCTACGTCACGCCGAAGGAGCATCTGGGTCTGCCCAACCGCGACGACGTCAAGACCGGCGTCATCACCTACCGGATCGCCGCCCACGCCGCCGATCTTGCCAAGGGCCATCCGGCCGCGAAGATTCGTGACGATGCGCTCTCGCGCGCCCGTTTCGATTTCCGCTGGGAGGATCAGTTCAACCTGGCGCTCGATCCCGACACGGCGCGGGAGTTCCACGACGAGACCTTGCCAAAGGACGCCCACAAGGTCGCGCATTTCTGCTCGATGTGCGGGCCGAAATTCTGCTCGATGAAGATCACGCAGGATCTGCGCGCCGAGGTGCTGGCGATGAGCGACAACGAGCGGGCAAGCCTCGAGGCCATGGCCGCGGAAGGTATGGCGGCGAAGTCGAAGGAATTCCTCGACAAGGGCGGGAGTATCTATCTACCTGCTGCTGAATGAGCGGTTTCAGCGAAAAGCTCGACGCAGCCAGCGTCGCATCGATCCTCGCGCGGGTGGCCAGGCGCCGCCCGCGCGTCCACTGCCTGACCAATACGGTGGCGCAGAACGTTACCGCCAACATGCTGCTGGCCGTCGGGGCCGTGCCCTCGATGGCGAGCCATCCCGACGAGGTCGAGGCGGTCGCGGCCGGCGCGGGCGCGATCCTGATCAATCTCGGCACGCTCAGCCTCGAAGGCGAGCGCGCCATTCCCAAGCTGGTCGGCGTCGCGCGGGAGCGCCGCATTCCGCTGGTGCTCGACCCCGTCTTCGTCGAACTCTCGCCCTTGCGGCTGCGGCTGGTCGGCGACGTGCTGGCGCTGTTCGATGTGCTGGTGCGTGGCAATGCCACGGAAATGGCGGTGCTGGAGCCGCTTTTCGCGCTGCGGCGGGATATCGTGCGCGTCACCACCGGCGCGGTCGACCGCATCGAGACGGAGGATCGGGCTCTGTCGGTCGCGCATGGTCATGAGTTGATGAGCAAGGTGACCGGGCTCGGCTGTGCTTCGAGCGCGCTGGTCGCGGCCTGCCGGGCGGTGGAGCCCGACTCGGTGATCGCGGCGGCGGCGGCGCTGACCGCCTATGGTATTGCCGGCGAGATCGCGGCCGAGCGCGCTGCCGGCCCCGGCAGCTTCGCGGTCGCGCTGATCGACGCGCTCGCGACGCTGGACCCGCAGACGCTGCAAGCCCGCATGGCGGGCGCGCGAAACCACGGGGACAGGACCTAGGGGGGATTCAGCGCCGGCCGCAGGCGCGTTAGGGTTGCATGGCTGATTCGCCCGGCTGGCGGCGGCTGCGCCGGGGGGCGATCGACAACATGACGTATAACGAAGTCTGCGGGCAATCGTCCCGGCTGGTCCGGCTCGGCGTGCTGCTGGCGCTCGGCCTTGCCGCCGGCGTTTTCGGAACCTGTGAGAAAGCCGCCGCCGCCGAAAACGGCACGGGCTTCTATCTGCTCGGCGGGCGCGGCGCGATGGCGGGCTACCTGCCGCCTCCCGGGGTCTATTTCGAGAGCGACACCTACAGCTACGATGCGAAGCTCGACGCCCGGAAGTCGCTGCCGGCGGGTGGACGTTTCGTCGCGGATGTGCGCAGCCAGGCCAGGGCGGATTTCCTGAGCGGCACTTGGGTGACGCCCTGGGAGATCGCCGGCGGCAATGTCGCGCTCGGTGCCACCCTGCCCGTCGGCCGTGTCCGGGTCGGGGTCGGCACTGAGTACGATTCGCCGCGCACGAACCGCATCATCGGCACCAGCCTGCGCGACAGCGCGGTGGTCGTCGGCGATCCCGTGTTCTCGGCGATGCTCGGCTGGCATGCCGGCAAGTTCCACTGGAACGCGACCGTCATGGTGAACGCACCTGCAGGCGACTACCGCAACGGCGAACTCGCCAATCTCGCCTTCCATCGCTGGGCGACGGATCTGTCCGGCGCCCTCACCTGGTTCGATCCGGAAACCGGCATCGATCTCTCGGGCGTTGCCGGCGTGACCTTCAACGGCACCAATCCGGCGACGGACTACCGGACGGGCACCGAGTTCCATCTGGAATGGGCGGCCTCGAAGGCGCTGACCAGCGCCCTGTCGGCCGGCGTCATCGGCTATCATTATCAGCAGCTCACCGGCGACAGCGGGGTCGGCGCGCAGCTCGGCGCCTATAAGGGACGCGTGACCGCGCTTGGCGGCACGCTCGCCTATAATTTCACGGTCGGAAAGACGCCGGTCTCGACCCGCATCAAGGTTCTGCGCGAGTTCGCCGCGGAGAACCGGGCGCGCGGAACCGTGGGCCTGCTCACCGTCTCGCTGCCCTTGACGGCTTCGCCCTGACGGCAAGACCGCCAGGGGCCGTTCGCCGGTCCATGATCCAGGGAGCGCCGCCCCCGATCTCGCGGAGCGAAAGGGGGCGGCTATCGTCCGTTACGGCTTGCCGAACTGGAGGGCCGGGGGCACAGGGTTCGGCTTGAACGGCGCGACCTGAAGCGTCTTGGCGTCGAGGTCGAAGCTGGTCAGGTCGACCATGCGCAGGACCTGATCCTGATAGCTCTTGATGTAGTACTTCCTGGCGCGCAGATCCGCGACCGAGGTCCACTGCGTGTATTCGAGTTCCCCGCCCTTCGCGGCGGAGTCGATGAAGCCGACGGGGATGTCGAAATTGTTCATGATGTGCTCGACGAGACGGACCGTCTGCGGGCCATCCGGAGCCTGCTTCGCCGAAGCGACATAGCCGAGCGCGCGGATGAAGCGCGAAGGCGGGGTCGGGTCCCCCGGAATGCCGAGCAGTCCCGAGCCCTGGCCGAAGGGGGCGAAGGTCTTGCCGCCGATCTTCAGCGGGTCGGCCGCGACCGGCGAAAGCTTGACGTAGTTGCGGATGTTGTTGAGGTGCCAGTCGAAGGTCGGCGAGTTGGTCAGGACGCCCATCGGGTTGTCATAGACCTTCAGCTTGCCGTCCACCGGCTCGATCACGATGGAGGCGCCCGTCGCATCGTGGATCGGGAAGTGGAACGGCAAGGTGAAGTTCACCATCGGTGCCGGCAGATCGACGATCACGGTCTTGTCGAGCGCCGCCTTCACTTCCGCGACGGTCGAGAAATTCGACAGCACCCAGCTCAGGAATTCCCAGGGCGCAAGCGCAGTACTCGGGTCGGCCTGGGCGACCGGCGTGTAGCCCGCGAAGTCCGGGAAATACAGGGCGCCGCCGGCAAGGCCCTTCTCGTTCATGCCGTCCGAGACGAAGGGCTGGCCGAAGCTCATCACGCCGACGAAGGCGTAGCGGGTGTTCCATTTCGGCGCGGCCATGTTGCCCGGGCGGGTGCCGACGAAGGCGTAGTTCCGCGGGACCACGACGACGTCGGATTGTGTCTGGAGCGCATATTCGAGGGTGCGGCCGTAGACCGGCGTGCCATCGGCGGCGATCATCAGGATATTCGTGCAGGCCTGGGCCGGTGCAACGCTGGCGAGCATGCCGGCGAGCAGGGCTGCAACGCCCTTCCTCGCAAACTTCCAATCAAAAATGCGCATTGTGTCCTGTCCCCCCAAAGCAGTGTGCCAGGGCTTGGTAAGGGGCCAATCACCGCGCAATCGTAAAGAAGCGGGCGGCCTTGCGCGGGCCGGGGAGGGAGCCGGAAAAGGTGGTGAATGAAGCTCTAATCGCCGGACGGGTTCGCGCGCGGCGCGCCCGGACGAGCCCGGCTCTACTGCGTCGGCGTGAGCGAGAGTGGGGCCGGCTTCGGCGTGGGGCGCGGCTTCGGCTTGGCGGCGGCGGGCTTCGGCTCGGTATTGAGCCCGAGCCGGGCGCGCAGCGAGGCGGCCCGCGCCTCGGTGATCCGGGCGCCGCAGAAGCCGAACTGGCCCTCGCGCTGGAAATCCCGGCAGATCATCTCGCGCTCGGCCGAGAACCCGGCCTGCTCGCGGGCGACCACGCGCTGCTCGACCGCGTCCGACTTGGCGGTCAGCGTGCGATAACCCTCGCGCACGGCGCGTTCGGCGCTGCCGCGCGCCTTCTCGATCTCCTTGGCCTGCCCGGCGACGGTGCGGGCATCGGGCCCCCACAGTCCACGCGGGTCGATCCGGCATTGCGCAGCCTGCACGACGCAGGGCTCCGTCGGCTCGACCACGAGGAAGGCGCCGTCGAGCACGTCGAAGACGATCGGGCAGATCGACGCCTCCAGCTTGTAGCGCGGGACGCCGGCCGGGCGGCCCAGAGCGGTGACGGGCAAGGGCGCATCGCCGAAGGAAACGGCGCAGGGCTCGACCAGATTGGCGCTCTGGAAGCCGTCGAGATTGAGCTTGAGGCCGTAGCCTGTCGCCGTCTTCGAGAAGAGGGCCTCGCCGTGATTGCCGTGGCGATGCAGGGCCTTGCCGAGGATGGCGTCCTCGCCCGCGACCTTGATGGCGGGCATGCTGGGCGGCTTCGGTGCCGCCGGAGCGCCGGGCTGGGAGGGCGCGGCCTGCTGGGTTCCCGGCGCGTTGAACGGCTGGGCACCCGGCAATTGCAGCGGCTGGGCGAGCGCTGCCGTCGAAGCCGCAGCGAGGGCCAGCGAGGCGAGGATCAGGCGCGTCGATCGTGTCATGGCGGCCCAGTGAAACCGGAACGGCCTTTCTGCATGCAGGCACGGGCAACCTGATGCAAGGACGGGAAGGCCACACCCGGGCAGAAAGCGTGTCGTGGCGGCTGTCTCACCGAAACTCCCGATTCTTAATCGGCTCGCCTGTCTTGCAAGGGGTGGAACACCCTCACTATATACGCCGCCAAGGGGCGGTTTAACCACCGTCAAACGTGGAATGCCGGTTTCGTTCGCCGCTGAAGCGGGGGCGATCCGGTCCATGGGCCGGCAGGCGACGCATCAACGTCGCAGGTCGGCGATCTGCTCAATCGAAAGGGATCCCATCCATGGGTAAAGTCATTGGTATCGACCTCGGCACGACCAACAGCTGCGTTGCAGTGATGGAAGGCTCGACGCCCAAGGTCATCGAGAATTCGGAAGGCGCGCGCACCACGCCTTCCATCGTCGCCATCACGGATGACGGCGAGCGTCTGGTCGGCCAGCCTGCGAAGCGCCAGGCCGTCACCAACCCGGAGCGCACCTTCTTCGCGATCAAGCGCCTCATCGGCCGGACCTTCGAGGACCCGATGACGCAGAAGGACCTGAAGCTGGTCCCCTACAAGATCACGAAGGCCTCGAACGGCGACGCCTGGGTGTCCGCCGACGGCAAGGACTATTCGCCGTCGCAGATCTCGGCCTTCACGCTGACCAAGATGAAGGAGACGGCGGAGGCCTATCTCGGCCAGCCCGTCACCCAGGCCGTCATCACGGTTCCCGCCTATTTCAACGACGCCCAGCGTCAGGCCACCAAGGATGCCGGCAAGATCGCCGGCCTCGAAGTGCTCAGAATCATCAACGAGCCGACGGCGGCCGCGCTGGCCTATGGCCTCGAGAAGAAGTCTGCCGGCACGATCGCGGTCTATGACCTCGGCGGCGGCACCTTCGACGTCTCGATCCTCGAGATCGGCGACGGCGTCTTCGAGGTGAAGTCGACCAATGGCGACACCTTCCTCGGTGGCGAAGACTTCGACATGCGCCTCGTCGAGTATCTCGCCGATGAGTTCAAGCGCGAGCAGGGCATCGACCTGAAGAAGGACAAGCTCGCGCTTCAGCGCCTGAAGGAAGCGGCCGAGAAGGCCAAGATCGAGCTCTCGACCACGGCCCAGACCGAGATCAACCTGCCCTACATCACGGCGGATGCCTCCGGTCCGAAGCACCTTGCCATCAAGCTCTCGCGCGCCAAGTTCGAGAGCCTGGTCGACGATCTGATCCAGCGCACCATTGAGCCCTGCAAGAAGGCGCTCAAGGATGCCGGCCTGTCGGCGGGCCAGATCGACGAGGTCGTCCTCGTCGGCGGCATGACCCGCATGCCTAAGGTGCAGGAGGTCGTGAAGCAGTTCTTCGGCAAGGAGCCGCACAAGGGCGTGAACCCTGACGAGGTCGTCGCCATCGGCGCCGCGATCCAGGCCGGCGTCCTCCAGGGCGACGTCAAGGACGTGCTGCTGCTCGACGTGACACCGCTTTCGCTCGGCATCGAGACGCTGGGCGGCGTGTTCACGCGCCTGATCGACCGCAACACCACGATCCCGACCAAGAAGAGCCAGGTCTTCTCCACCGCCGAGGACAACCAGAACGCGGTGACGATCCGGGTCTTCCAGGGCGAGCGCGAGATGGCGGCCGACAACAAGCTGCTCGGCCAGTTTGATCTGATGGGTATTCCGCCGTCCCCGCGCGGTATGCCGCAGATCGAGGTGACCTTCGACATCGACGCCAACGGCATCGTCTCCGTGACGGCGAAGGACAAGGCCACCAACAAGGAGCAGCAGATCAAGATCCAGGCTTCCGGCGGTCTCAGCGATGCCGACATCCAGAAGATGGTGAAGGATGCCGAGGCGAATGCCGCCGAGGACAAGAAGCGCCGCGAGGTGGTCGAGGCCAAGAACCAGGGCGAGAGCCTCGTGCACTCGACCGAGAAGTCGCTGAAGGATTATGGCGACAAGGTCTCCGAGGCCGACAAGGGTGCGATCGAGACCGCCGTCGAGGCGCTCAAGACCGCGCTGACCGGCGACGATGCCGAGGCCATCCAGGCCCGCACCAACGAGCTGATGCAGGCTTCGATGAAGCTGGGCGAAGCGATGTATGCGGCGAGCCAGGCCGAAGGCGCTGCCGCCGAGGGCGGCGAGCAGCCTGAGGAAGCCAAGAAGGACGACGTCATCGACGCCGACTTCAAGGACGTCTCGGACGACAAGAAGAAGAGCGCGTGATCGCGCGCTCGTAACGCAAGCGACGTTGTGGCCGGGCTCGACCCGGCCATCTCGTCCGGGAATTGCAGGCTATTCGGATGGCCGGGCTCGCTGCCCGGCCATGCCGCGTCAAAGCTGCGGGGACAGACATTTCGATGTCGAAGCGCGATTACTACGAGATCCTCGGCGTCAGCCGGACCGTGACGGAGGTCGAGCTCAAGACCTCGTTCCGCAAGCTCGCAATGCAGCATCATCCTGACAAGAATCCCGGCAACAAGGACGCCGAGATCAAGTTCAAGGAAATCAACGAGGCCTATCAGGTCTTGTCGGACGGCCAGAAGCGTTCGGCCTATGACCGCTTCGGCCACCAGGCCTTCGAGAATGGCGGCGGTGGCGGCCCCGGCGGCAATGCCGATTTCTCCGACTTCATGTCGGATATCTTCGATTCCTTCTTCGGCGATGCCCGCCGCGGCGGTGCGCGTGGCGCCAACGGGCGCGAGCGCGGGGCCGACCTGCGCTACAATCTCGAGATCGGTCTGGAAGACGCCTTTACCGGCAAGAACGAGTCGATCCGGGTGCCGACCTCGGTTTCCTGCGAATCCTGCTCCGGCACCGGGGCCAAGCCCGGTTCGAAATCGCGCCAGTGCCCGACCTGCGGCGGCCATGGCCGCGTCCGCGCCAACCAGGGCTTCTTCTCGGTCGAGCGGACCTGCCCGACCTGCTCGGGCCGCGGCGAGGTCATCGACGACCCCTGCAAGAACTGCCAGGGCGCCGGTCGCGTCACGCGAGAACGCACGCTCTCCGTGAACATCCCGGCCGGCGTCGAGGACGGCACGCGCATCCGCCTCGCCGGCGAGGGCGAGGCCGGCCTGCGCGGCGGGCCTGCCGGCGATCTCTACATCTTCCTCTCGATCAAGCCCCACGCGATCTTCCAGCGCGATGGCGCCGACCTGTTCTGCCGCGTGCCGATCGGGCTGGTCTCGGCCGCGCTTGGCGGCGAGATCGAGGTGCCGACGCTGTCGGGCGAACAGGCGCGGGTGAAGATCCCCGAGGGTACGCAGACCGGCAAGCAGTTCCGTCTGAAGGCCAAGGGCATGAGCGTGCTGCGCTCGCGCGATGTCGGCGACCTCTACATCCAGGTCGTGGTCGAGACGCCGCAGAAGCTCACCACACGCCAGCGCGAATTGCTGGAGGAGTTCGAGCGCGAGAGTTCGCACAACAACCACCCGGAGACGGCGGGCTTCTTCGGCCGGGTCAAGGATTTCCTCGGCGGGTTCGGCGGCACGGCCTGAGTCATCGGTGCAAGCCTTCCAACAAGTGCGGGTTATCCCGGGCGACCGGAGGGAGACCCGGGATCCATGCCTGAACCTCTCTCGGAAACGCTCCGGAATGGATCCCGGATCTCCGCTTCGCTGCGTCCGGGATGACAGCGTGGTTTCGCATTTTGAATCATAAAAGAGCCGCCCGATGGGCGGCTCTTTCCGTTGAGGTGGAAGGTCGATCGTCAGACCTTGTCGACGGCCTTCTTGACCGTGTCCTTGCCCTTGCCGAGCGCCTGCTGGGCTTCGCCCTTCAGTTCCTGGGCCTTGCCCTCGGCCTCGAGCCCCGGCTTGTTGAACGCCTTTCCGGCGGCCTGCTTGACGTTGCCGGCGGCCTCGTTGGCCAGGCCCTTGATCTTGTCGGTCGTGCTGCTCATCGCGCTTGGCTCCTGAAAGATCGGCCCCCAGCCGTTTTCCGCTGAAGGAACGGGCGCTGCGCGGAAAGGTTCCGGCGCTCAGGGCGCCTCTTCTGCGTGCGCGGCGAGCGCTCGCAAGGCTCCCGCCGTAGCGGCATCGGCCGGGAAGAAGGTCTCCAGTGCAAGTTCCGAGAGGGTGACATCGACCGGCGTGCCGAACACGGTCGTCGTCGAGATCAGCGACAATATGGTCTCGCCGAGCTTCAACTGCATGGGCACGACGATGGCCGCTTCCGCCTCGGCTTCATGCCGCGTGCCCGCGCCCGGATGGGAATAGCTCATCAGCTCGCCCAGCAATTCGCCGAGCCTGGCATCGGCCGTCGCGCGGACCTGCTGGCGCAGTCTGGCCAGGAGATGGGCGCGCCATTCCGCGAGATTGAGGATGAAGGGCGCAAGTCCCTGCGGATGCAGCGACAGGCGCAGCACATTGACGGGCGACTTCAGCAGGTCCGCATCCGCGACGAGCCCGAGCAAGCGCGTCACCGCATTGTTGTAGGCCAGCAGCGTCCAGTGCCGGTCGACGGCGACCGCCGGATAGGGCTCGTGCCCCCTGAGGATCAGGTCGATCGCGCTGCGTGCCGCGTCGAGCGAGGGGTCTTCCAGCGAGCGCTCCGGATAGATCGGCGCGTAGCCGGCCGCCAGCAGCAACGCGTTGCGCTCACGCAGCGGCACGCCGAGATGCTCGGCCAATAGCAGCACCATCTCGCGGCTCGGGCGCGAGCGGCCGCTTTCGATGAAGCTGAGATGCTTCTGCGAGATCTCGGCTTCGAGCGCGAGATCGAGCTGGCTGAAGCGGCGGAGTTGGCGCCAGTCCCGCAGGAGCGCGCCGATCGGGGGAGGCTGATGTGTGTTCATGGCGGAGAAGCTAGCGATCCCGGCGGTCGGTTCCAATTACCTCCCGCTTAATCGACGGGCCGACGCGGTTCCGTCAGCATTCCCCTCATCGAAACGGGCTTGAGGCCCAGAACCGCCAAGGAGAATGCCATGTCGCTCATCCAGTCCTCGCCCCTGCTGCGCAACGCTCTCGCCCTCGATGCCGCGGCCTGTGCCGGCATGGGCCTCATTCTCGCCGCTGCCGCCGGGCCGCTCGCCGCCCCGCTCGGCCTGCCCGTCGATTTCCTGCGCGGCGCCGGGCTCGTGCTGCTGCCTTGCGCGGCGCTGATCGCCTGGTTCGCCAGCCGTAAGGTCCTGCCGCGTCTGGCGGTCTACGCCGTGATCGGCGTCAACCTGCTCTGGATCGCCGACAGCATCGCGATCCTCCTGATGGGCTGGTTCGCGCCGACCGGGCTCGGCATCGCCTTCGTCCTGGCGCAGGCCGCTGCCGTGGCGATCGTGACCGAACTGGAAGTCATCGGCTTCAAGCGCTCGGGCGCGGCGCTCCCTTCCGGCGACGCGGTGACCCTTCGGTGAAAACCGTCATGTGACTGTCGCATGGGCTGATTAGCCGACGGGTCTCTGTTTCCGTCAGCGGTGAGATCCCATGCGCCAGCCTCTCGTCCTCGCGGCTCTTGCCGCTGTCCTGCTCAGCGGCACGGCCATGGCCGAGCCGCTTTTCAACCGGATCGCCACCTTCTCCGTGCCGCAGAACCTGCCGGCCGATCGCGATCCCAGGAAGAAGACCGTCTCCGAGATCATCGCCGCCAATGGCGACGGCACGCTGCTCGCCTATACCGACGCGGAGCAGAAGGCGCTGGGGATCATCGACATCGCCGACCCCGCCAATCCCAGGCCCGCCGGCTTCGTGCCGCTCGAAGGCGAGACCACCTCGGTCACCATCCTCGGCGACAAGGCTTTCGTCGCGGTCGTCACCTCCGGCGACAATTTCAAGGAGCCGGCCGGCCATCTCGCCACCGTCGACCTCAAGACGAAGCAGGTCGTGGCAAACTGCGACCTTGGCGGCCAGCCCGACTCGGTCACGCTGACCAAGGACAAGGGCAAGATCGTCATCGCCATCGAGAACGAGCGTGACGAGAAGCTCAACAAGGGCGCCCTGCCGCAGCTTCCCGCCGGCAACCTCACCCTGATCGGCATCAAGGACGGCGCCATCGATTGCGCCACGCGGCAGGTCGTCGATCTCACCGGCATCGCCGCCGTCGAGCCGACCGACCCGGAGCCGGAATTCGTCGACGTCAACCAGGACGGGTTCGTCGTGGTGACGCTGCAGGAGAACAACCACCTCGTCATCGTCGATTCGAAGACCGGCAAGGTCGTGACGCATTTCTCCGCCGGCTCGGTCGATCTCAAGAGCATCGACAAGACCCGTGACGGCAAGATCAGCCCGACCGAGGAGCTGAAGGGCGTCGCCCGCGAGCCCGACGCCGTGCGCTGGCTCGACAATGACCGCTTCGTCACCGCCAACGAGGGCGACTGGAAGGGCGGCTCGCGCGGCTTCACCATCTTCCGCAAGGACGGCACGGTCGAGTTCGATTCCGGCTCCAATGTCGATCACATCGCCATGCGCCTGGGCCATTATCCCGAGAAGCGCTCGGCCGCGAAGGGCAGCGAGCCCGAGGGCATCGAGGTCGCGACCTATGGCCAAGATCGCCTGATCTTCGTCGGGCTGGAGCGCGCCTCACTGGTGCTGGTCTACAAGGACGAGGGTGCCGGCAAGGCGCCGCGCTTCCTGCAGGCGCTCCCGACCGGCATCGGCCCGGAAGGCCTGCTCGCCATCCCGCAGCGCGATCTCTTCGTCTCGGCTTCCGAGACCGATATCGGCGAGAAGGGCGGCGCGCGTTCGTCGGTGATGATCTATCGCCGCGCCGAGCAGGCCGCCGCCTATCCGACGATCCAGTCCGGCGACGAGAACGGCCTGCCGATCGGCTGGGGCGCCTTGTCTGGTCTCGCGGCCGATCGTACTGCTCCGGGCAAGCTCTTCGCGATCACCGACAGCGCCTATACGCCCTCGCGCCTCCTTCAGATCGACGCGACGCAGAAACCCGCGAAGATCACGGGCGCGCTCACCGTGACCAGGGACGGCAAGCCGGCCTCCTACGATCTCGAGGGCATTGCGACCCGCGAGGGCGGCGGCTTCTGGCTGGCCTCCGAGGGCAATCCCGAGAAGAAGGACGCGGTGCTCGACGATATCCTGCTGCGCGTCTCGGCCAAGGGCGAGGTCGAGGAGGAGATTCGCCTGCCGGAGGCGCTCGCCAAGCACGCGGTCCGCTTCGGCTTCGAGGGCGTGGCTGTGACGGGTACGGGTGCGGACGAGACCGTCTGGCTCGCCGTCCAGCGCGAATGGAAGGACGACCCCAAGGGCAAGGCCAAGATCCTCTCCTACAAGCCGGCGAGCAAGGAATGGGGCGTGCTGCACTATCCGCTGTCGCAGCCGGCCGCGGGTTTCTGGATGGGCCTCTCCGAGCTGGTCTCCCTCGGCGACGACCGCTTCGCCGTGATCGAGCGCGATAACGGCTTCGGCGCCAAGGCGGTGAAGACGCTCCAGACCTTCTCGGTCAAGGGCCTGAAGCCGGCGGCGATCGGAGCGGCGGAAATCCCGACCGTGACCAAGACCCTGCTGCGCGATCTGACGCCCGACCTGATGAAGGCCGGCGGCTACGGCCTCGACAAGGTCGAGGGCATGACGGTCGACAAGGCCGGCAATCTCTTCGTCGTCACCGACAATGACGGCGTTGACGCTTCCTCCGGCGAGACCCAGTTCTTCGCCTTCGGCCCGCTGCCGCGCTGAGACCGGCAAAAGAAAAGCCCCGGATGCGGTCCGCATCCGGGGCAAGGCGCCTGGCTATTTTGACTGGAGAGCCAGGAGGGAGGAGCGGTTACCAGCCGGCGAGCACGGCGCCCTTGAAGCGCTCGGCGACAAAGGCCTTGATCTCGGGCGAGTGGTAGCTTTCGACCAGCGTCTTGACCCAGGGCTTGTCCTTGTCGACGCTGCGCACGGCGATCAGGTTGACATAGGGGCCCTTGGCGTCCTCGCGCAGGATCGCCGAGGCCGGGTCGATCTTGGCATCGACGGCATAGTTGGTGTTGATCGCGGCGGCCGCGACATCGGCCAGCGAACGCGGGGTCTGCGCGGCCTCGATCTCGATGATCTTGAGCTTCTTCGGGTTGCCGACGATATCGGCCGGGCTCGGCTTGAAGCCGACGCCGTCCTTCAGCTTGATCACGCCCTTGTCCTGCAGCAGCAAGAGCGAGCGGCCGCCATTGGTCGGGTCGTTCTGGATCGCGACGGTCGAGCCATCCGGCACCTGCGACCAGTCCTTGTACTTGGCCGAGTAGATGCCGAGCGGGAAGTTCACGGTCAGACCGACGCTCTCGATCTTGAAGCCGCGATCCTTCACCTGGTTGTCGAGATAGGGCTGGTTCTGGAAGGAGTTGGCCTCCAGCTCGCCGGCGTCGAGCGCCTGGTTCGGCACGACATAGTCGGAGAACTCGATGATCTTGAGGTCGATGCCTTTCTTGGCGAGGACGGACTTCACCTTCTCCAGGATCTCGGCATGCGGGCCGGGCGAGACGCCGATGCGGATCACCTGATTCTGCTGGGCGAGCGCCGGGACGGCGGCGAGCGTCAGGGCGAAACCGGCGAGAAGCACGGTGCGGCGGTTGAGGAGGGTCGTCATGAGGGTCGTTCCTTCTGTCGGATGCGGATGAATTTGGAAGCGTCAGGCGTGGCGCAAGCGCTTGTTGAGATGGCGGGCGAGCCGGTCGCCGATGCTCTGGACGAGCTGGACGAGGACGATGAGCACGGCGACGACCGCCGCCATCACGTCCGGCATGAAGCGCTGGTAGCCGTAGCGGATGCCGAGATCGCCGAGCCCGCCGCCGCCGACCGCGCCGACCATGGCCGAGAAGCCGATCAGGCTGACCAGCGCCAGCGTCAGGCCGAGCACGATCGCCGGCAGGGCCTCGGGCACCAGCACCTTGCGCACGATCTGGACGGGCGTGGCACCCATGGCGCGCGCGGCCTCGACCAGCCCCTGATCGACCTCGCGCACGGCGCCTTCGATCAACCTGGCGATGAACGGCGTCGCCGCAACGGTCAGCGGCACGATCGCAGCGGCGGTGCCGATCGAGGTGCCGGCGATCAGGCGGGTGAACGGAATGATCGCGACGACGAGGATGATGAAGGGCGTCGAGCGCGTGGCGTTGACCAGCGTGCCGAGCAGAAGGTTGGCGGCCGGCGCCGCGAACAATTCGCCGCGCTTGCTGGTGGCGAGGAAGACGCCGAGCGGCAGGCCGAAGAGCGTGCCGAGCCCGGCCGCGACCGCGACCATGGCGAGCGTGTCCAGCGTCGACTGAGCGATGAGGCGAATAATTTCAGGAGACATGGCCGATTACCTCCGCCTTGAGCCCGAGGCTCTTCAGGGCGCCGAGCACGGCGTCGCTCTCCGGCGCACGCGAGGGCACCGAGACCAGCAGGCTGCCGAAGGGCTGGCCGGCGATGGCGTCGATCCGCCCGGCCAGAATGTTGACGTCGACACCGACGATGGCGCTGAGCCGGCTGATCACCGGCGCCGTTGCGTTCTCGCCGAGGAAGGTGATGCGCAGCACGATATTGTCGCCGGCGCGCGCCTCCTTGCGGATGCGATGGGCGAGATGTTCGGGCAATTCGACGCCGGTCACCGTCTCGACGAAGCTCGCCGTCGTCGGGTGCTGCGGGTTGGTGAAGACTTCGAAGGTCTCGCCCTGCTCGACGATGCGCCCGCCCTCGATCACCGCGACGCGGTCGCAGATCTCCTTGATCACCGGAATCTCGTGGGTGATCAGCAGGATGGTGATGCCGAGCTCGCGATTGACCTGCTTGAGGAGGGCGAGGATCGAGCGCGTCGTCTCGGGGTCGAGAGCCGAGGTCGCCTCGTCGCAGAGCAGTACCTTCGGATCGGTGGCGAGCGCCCGCGCGATACCGACGCGCTGCTTCTGCCCGCCCGAGAGCTCGGCCGGATAGCGCGCGCTCTTGTCGGACAGGCCGACCAGCGCGAGCAGACGCTCCACCTTTTCCGTGATCTCGGCCTTGCCGGCGCCGGCGATCTCCAGCGGCAGCGCGACATTGTCGAAGACCGTGCGCGACGACAGCAGGTTGAAATGCTGGAAGATCATGCCGATCCGGCGGCGCTGCTGGCGCCAGCCGGATTCGGTGAGGCCGGTGACATCCTGGCCTTCGATCAGGATGCGGCCCTCGGTGGCGCGCTCCAGCCCGTTGACGAGGCGGATCAGCGTCGACTTGCCGGCGCCCGAGCGGCCGATCACGCCGAGAATGGTGCCGGCGGGCACGTCGAGATCGATCCCGGCGAGCGCGCTGACCGGCTGCTGGCCGCGGCGGCCCGGATAGGTCTTGCCGACCCGCTCGAAGCGGATGGCTGGATCGGGCAATGATAGGGGCAAGGCAACGGAAGTCGCGCCGGCACTGAGTGTGCCGGGTCTGACGGGGGCGTTCATCATGTCCTCAGAAATGCGTGTGGCAGGACCAGTGGGCGATGCCGAGCTGCTCGATGGTCACGTCATGGACCGAGCGGCGCTGGTCGTCCGCGGCTGCCGCGTCGAGCGGGTCGAAACTGGCGGGAACGGCCTGGGCGAACCAGTTCGCGAGACCGTTCCAGAGGGTGGAGAGAAGCTGCATCGCCGCCTCACGAAGCCAGCAGCAGCGGCGCGCGCCGCTGCGAGCGGGAGAGCCGGCGCGCGGCGGTCTCGGCGGCGCCGGGCGTCGCGAAACGCTGGCCATCCAGCGTCCGGAAGGCGGCGGAGGCCGAGACGAAGGTGAAGTCGCGCTCGTCGGCGCGGCGGCTCACCAGCCCGATCTGGGCCTCGCCGAGCTCGATGACATAGGCTTGCTGCGCCGGGCGGGCCCGGGCGGGAAGAGACTGAATCTGGGACATGGAACTGCCTTCTGCCGCCCATGCGGCATGCGTCGGAACGAACGGATGGGAAGGACCTCTCGGCCTTGCGATCTCAGCGTCGACAGCGGCAGGACATCAGGCGGAAGCGGGTCTGGCTTCGGCTCGTTTTCGCAATGGTCATGTCAGTCTCCTCGATCTGGAGCCCACGACCCAGTCGTGGCGCTTTAGCTTTTGGTGACGCGGCGCAAGCTGCTGCTCAAATCTCCGCGGCTCCCCGATTGCTCCGGGAACACCTGCAATTTGATCGGGATCGTCCTCTTTGTCAACCAGATCGTTCTTTTAAAGAAACCAAACGGCAGAGAATAATTTTCTCCGTGCGCTGTTTGCGCCTCGCCAAGGATGCGGCAATGCGCAGCTTGACGAAGCCGGGCAAGCGGCGCCATTTGCGCCCATGCAGGCTCGCGCCGCCCTTCTCGACCGTCTTCGCCGCTCCGGGCTCGGGGCCTGGCTGGCGATGGCCTATGCGCTGTGCGTCATGGCCTTGGCGCTCGCACCAGCCCCGGCCATGGCCGCGTTCGGCGGTTCGGACGGCGTCGTGCTCTGCTCCGGCGAGCCGGTTCCTGACGATGGCCAGCCGGTTCCGATCGGCGATCTCACCCATTGCAAGGGCTGCCCGCTCAATCCGGTCCTCGCCGGTCCGCCAGTCGAGGCCGTGCCCGCGCCGGGGCGGTTTGCCGCGCGTCTGGCATCGCCTGCGCCCCTGGCCGAGGGCTTGCCGCATCGTTTCGCAGCCGGGCTCGCGCAGTCGCGCGCGCCGCCTGCCGGCTGAAACCTCCGCCTGCCCATCCGCATCCAATTCCAGCCTGTCCGCTCTGTCATGAGCGGGGGCAATCGCTCACGAGGCTGCGCCAGCGGCCTCATCCGTTCGGGATATCCATCATGAAGCTTTCCTACTCGCTCGCCGCCGCGGCTCTCCTGCTCTCGGCCGGCTTCGCCACCGCCCATGAATTCAAGGCCGGGCCGCTCAAGATCGGCCATCCCTGGTCGCGCGCCACGCCGGCCGGCGCCAAGGTCGGCGGCGGCTATCTCTCGATCGAGAATACCGGCACGACGGCCGACCGGCTGGTTTCGGTCTCCGTTCCCTTCGCGGCCCGTTCTGAAATCCACGAGATGGCGGTGAAGGACGGCATCATGACGATGCGGCCGCTGGATCAGGGCATCGAACTGCCGGCTGGCAAGAAGGTCGAGTTCAAGCCTGGCGGCTACCACATCATGTTCATGGAGCTGAAGCAGCAGCTCAAGCAGGGCGAGATGATGAAGGGCACGCTGACCTTCGAGAAGGCCGGGGCCGTCGATGTCGAGTTCAAGGTCGACTCGATCGCCGCCAAGGGCAGCGAAGGCGAGCACAAGGGGCACTGAGCCTCAGGTTGCCCCCTGCCGTCATGGTCGGGCTTGTCCCGACCATCCACGTCTTCGCTGGTCGAGCGCCGTGTTCAAGACGTGGATGCTCGCCACAAGGGCGAGCATGACGGTTGTGGCGCCCTCAGAGCTTCGCGCGCGGGTCGTGCTTCGCGATGCGGCCCAGCAGGTAGTCCACCTCGGCCTTCGCGGCGGCGCTGAGGACCGAGCCCGGCTTGCGCTGCGCGTCGTGGCTGAGGATGCCGCGCTTCATCATCGTGTACTTGCGCACGGCGAGGCCGACGCCCTGCTGCTGCTCGTAGCGCATCAGCGGCAGATGCGCATCGAAGATGTCATGGGCCTCGTCGCGCTTGCCGGCCTTCTGCAGGCGGACCACGTCGATCAGCAGTTCCGGGAAGGCATAACCGGTGTTCGCGCCGTCGGCGCCGCGCTCCATCTCGAAATCGAGGAAGAGCCCGCCATTGCCGGTCACGATCGAGATCGGGCGCAGCGAGCCTTCCTTCTGGAACTTGCGCAGCGTCGAGATCTTCTCAAGGCCCGGCCAGTCCTCGTGCTTCAGCATTACGCAGGACGGGTTGTCCATGACGATCTTGCGGATCACCGCAGGCGTCATCACCACCGAGAGCGTCAGCGGATAGTCCTGGATGACGAAGGGGATGTCGCTGCCGATCGCATCGACGGCCTGCGCGTAATAGCCGGTGATCTGGTCGTCGGTGCGCAATGACGGCGGCGGGGCGATCATGACGCCGCCGGCGCCGAGATCCATTACCTGCCGGGCGAGCGAGCGCATCGCGGCGAAGCCGGGCGCCGAGACGCCGACGATGATCGGCTTGCCGCCCATCCGGGCGACGCAGCGCTTGACCAGCTCGACCGATTCCTCGGGCTCCAGCTTGGGCGCCTCGCCCATGATGCCGAGCACGGTGACGCCGTCCGAGCCGATGTCGTGGTAGAATTGAAACAGCCGGTCGGCCGAGGCCCAGTCGATGCTGCCGTCAGGATTGAACGGGGTCGGCGCGATCGGGAAGACGCCGGAAGCGTCGGGGGTGAGGCGCATGATGCTGTCCTTGTCCTGCGATCTGGTCAGGCGATGCGGGTGCGGACGGTGCCGACGCCGGCGATCACGCCTTCGAGCACGTCGCCCTTGTTCACGGCGGCGACGCCTTCCGGCGTACCCGTGAAAATCAGGTCGCCCGGCTTCAGTTCGACGAGGCCGGAGAGATAGGCGATCGTCTCCTCGACATTCCAGATCTGCTTGGCGAGGTCGGAGGTCTGGCGCACGACGCCGTTGACGGTGAGCTCGATCTTGCCGGCGCTGGGATGGCCGGCATGGCTCGCCGGCACGATCTCGCCGATCGGCCCGGAGAGATCGAAGCCCTTGGCCATGTCCCAGGGGCGACCGGCCTTCTTGGCGGCGGCCTGCAGGTCGCGGCGGGTCATGTCGAGCCCGGCGGCGTAGCCATAGACATGGGCCAGCGCCGCGGCTTCGGGAATGTCCTTGCCGCCGGTGCCGATCGCGACGACGAGCTCCATCTCGTGATGGAGGTCGCTGGTCTTGGTCGGATAGGGCATGTCGGCGCCGTTGATCACCAGTGCGTCGGCCGGCTTGGTGAAGAAGAACGGATCCTCTCGGTCGGGATCATGGCCCATCTCGCGGGCATGTTCGGCGTAGTTGCGGCCGACGCAGAAGATGCGCCGCACCGGGAAGGAGCCGCCGCCTGCGACCGGAACGGCCGTCACGGCCGGCGGGTCGATCACATAGTTGCTCATCCTGCTGCTCCCTCGATCGTTTACTGCGCCGTTCATGGGCGAGCGGCGCCCGGACCGCAAGCGACTTGCGTCGGCGGCGGGCCTGCGCGGGAGGCATTGCGGCATGCTTTTCGCAGGCGCGGAACGGGTTGTGCGGCGCGTCGTTGCAAGCGGGACGATTTGCTCCTTACACTGCCCTGCCGGGGGAACCGGCGAGCCTATGGAAGGAATGGCATGTGAGTACGGGAACCGTGAAATGGTTCAACGAGACCAAGGGCTATGGCTTTATCACCCCGGATGGCGGCGGCAATGATGTCTTCGTTCACATCAGCGCGGTGACCCGCGCCGGTCTGCGCGGCCTGAACGAGGGGCAGAAGGTCAGCTATGATCTCGAGCCGGACCGGAAGACCGGGAAGAACTCGGCTGTGAACCTGCAGACGACCTGAGCGTTTTCAGGCGTTCTACGGGAAGGCGATGGCGGCGCCTGTCCCGAGCCTAGGGCGGATCGCGTTCGGTCCTGGTCGGATCGGCGCGGGTTCAAGGCATACCCGTCGCCGCAGGCGGCGGTGAGGGAGGGTGCGCCCTCTCAGGGCCGGCCCGGCGCCGGATGGAACAGCCGGCCTCTCTCCACGATCAGCACGACGACGAGCGCCGCGATGCCGCAGAGCGCGAAGCCCAGCGTCAGGGGCACCACCGTGCCGTTGAAATGCTGGCCGATATAGAAGCCGAGCAGCGCACCGATCACCGTGGTGACGAAGCCCTGCACCGAGGAGGCCGTGCCGGCGACATGGCCGAGCGGTTCCATCGCCATCGCCCCGAAATTCGGGCCGATCAGCCCGAAGCAGAACATCGCGGCGCCCTGCAGGATCGCGAAGGTCCAGAGCGATTCATGGCCGGCGAGCGCCACCAGCGCATGGAGGCTGGTCAGCGCGATATAGCCCAGCAAGGCGCCATGCGAGACGCGGCGCATGCCGAGCCGGCCGACGATGCGCGAGTTCAGCAGCGAGGACGCCGCCATGAACATCGCGATCAGCGCGAAGATCGTGGTGAACAGCTCCGGCGCATGGAAGACGTCGACGAAGACCTGCTGCGCCGAGTTGATGAAGCCGAACAAGCCGCCGAGCACGAAGGCCATGGCCAGCATGTAGCCGACGCCAATGCGGCTGGTCAGCGTCGTGCGGAAGGAGGCGAGCACGCTCGCCGGCTCGATCGGCTTGCGGTCTTCCGGATGCTGGGTTTCAGGCAGCTTCAGGAGCACCCAGAGCATCACGACGGCGCCGAAGCTGGTCAGCACGCCGAAGATCCAGCGCCAGGGCGCGACCCAGAGGATCGCCTGGCCGATCGAGGGCGCCAGGATCGGCACGGCCAGGAAGACGATCATGGCGAGCGACATGACGCGCGCCATCTCGCGGCCGGAATAGCAGTCGCGCACGATCGAGACGACCAGCACGCGGGTGGCGGCCGCGCCGATGCCTTGCACCACGCGCGCTGCCATCATCGCCTCGAAGGAGCCCGAGAAGGCGGCGACGATGCTGGCCAGGACGTAGATGGAGAGGCCGACGAGCAGGACGGGGCGCCGGCCGTAGCGGTCCGAGATTGTGCCGTAGAAGATCTGCGAGACGCCGAAGCCGAGCAGATAGGCGGTGATGATCCACTGCCGCTGGTTGGCCTCGACGATGCCGAGCGCCTCGGCCATCTGCGGCAGGGCCGGCAGCATCGAATCGATGGCGAGCGCGTTCGTCGCCATCAGCGCGGCGGTCAGGCCGACGAAGGGGTAGAAGCCCATGCCGTGGCGCGGCCGGGCAATGGCGGACATGTCGTTCATGGCGATCGCGAAGTTTGCTGCGAGACCCGGCGGCTGCGGTCATCCGGCAGCGGCGGGCAAAATTCTGCCCGCAGCATTAGCCCCGCCCGCCGCGCGCGGCAACCGGTCCAGCCGGCCATGCGCCATGCGCCCGGCGCGTTTCCGGCGCAGGGCTGAGATTCACGCCTGCTTCTGCATTGCGGCCATCAGCGCATCGTCGATCTCGGCTGCGCGGCGGGCCGCGGGGCGCGCGGAGATGCGGGCGCCATAGGCCTCGAAGGCCGGCCGCTTCTCGATCGTCCCGAACTGCAGGCCCCACAGCACCTGCGACCCGACATAGACGTCGGCGGCGCTGAAGCGGTCGCCGGTCAGGTAGTCGCTGCGGGTCACCGCGTATTCGAGCGTGTCCATCACATCGGCATAGGTGCCGTAGCCGATGGAGCGCGCCCGGTCGGCCGGGACTTCCATGCCGAAGGCCTTGTGGCTGACGGCGGCCTCGACCGGGCCAGCGGCGAAGAACATCCAGCGATAATACGGGCCGCGCAGCCGGCTGGTCGGCTCGGGCGCGAGCCCGGCCTGCGGGAAGGCGTCGGCCATGTAGGCGCAGATCGCGGCGCATTCGGTCACGACCGTGCCGCCATGGACCAGTGTCGGCACCTTGCCCATCGGATTGATCGCCTTGTAGGCGGCGCCTTTCATCGGCTCGCCGAAGCCGACGATCTCGGCCTGGTAGGGCTGGCCGATCTCTTCCATCATCCAGCGCGCGATGCGCCCGCGCGACATCGGGTTTGTGTAGAGCACGAGTTCGTCTGGCATCGTCTTGCGCCTCCGTGATGGGCTGGGGAGGCCCTTATCCCGGGGCATCGGCGTGATCCTGTCAGGAGCCGTCGCCTGACGCAGCCGGCCCAAGCTGCTATCGTCACCGCGAAACAGGACGGCGATATGGACGAATCACGCGTGGCGCGCAGCGTCTCCGTCAGCGACGGGCGGATGGCGATCGAGGGGTCGTCGACCCGTTATGTGCAGGATGCGGCGCGGCGCTTCCGGCTGTCGGCCGCGGGGTTGCGCTTCGTCGGCGGCTTCGAGAGGCGCGATGGCCGGCTGGAGGAAAGCCGACGCTTCCTCGCCGAGGCGGTGGTCGTCGATGGCGGCTTGCGGCGCGCGGGTTTCGAGGGCGAGGCCGGCACGATCGGCCTGACCCTGCGTCCGCTGTCGCAGGCCGGCGAGCAGCCGCGCCTGCTGCTGATGCTCGGTTATCGCGATGGGGACGACGGGCCGCTGCCTTTCGCCGAGGCTTTCCTGGCGCCGGCCGTGTTCGAGGCGCTCAAGGCCGACCTGCTCTCCGGGCTGGCACAGGAGCTTTCGCTCAGCGCCACGACGAGCCTCTGGATCCGCGAGGAGGATCGCGGGCGCCCGAATGGCCAGCCGCTCGACTGGTATCTCGGCCTCGATGCCGATGGCCGCTCGCCCCAGCCCGCGCGCGGCTTCATCGAGACCATCGAATGGCGGCCACGCCCGCTTCCGGTGGCGGTCGAGGCTGCGCCGGCGCCTGAGGCCATCCATGAGACCGAGGAAGACTGGCCGGAAACCACCGCCGAACAGCTGGGCAAGCTCAACTGGAGCTTCCGTCTGCTCCTGCTGATGCTGGCCTTCATGCTGATCATCGTCGCGATGAAATAGGGTCGAGCTCCGATCTGACGCTCGCTCGCAATTGCCATGAACAGCACCCTTTGTCATTCCGGGGCGCGCCGCAGGCGCGAACCCGGAACCCACGACTGGGCGAGACGCCAGATATCCGTTTTCAAGACGGTGCGCCCGGTCGTGGGTTCCGGGTTCTTCGCTGCGCGAAGCCCCGGAATGACAAAGGGGCTGGCCAGGACCAGGCTGGTAACCGCCTAAGTCTCGTGGCGGCGGATGCGGCGGATCATCTCGTTCAGCGCCAGCAGGACCAGCGCCAGGATGAAGGGCAGGACGTAGTAGACCACGCGGAAGATCAGCAGCGCACCCAGCACCTGCTCATAGGGAAAGCGGTTGAGCGCGACCAGCATCGTCGCCTCGAACACGCCGAGCCCGCCGGGCGCATGGCTGGCGATGCCGATCAGGCAGGCGAAGATATAGGCGGCGAGGAAGGTCGGGTATTCCAGGCCGTAGCCGCCGGGCAGCAGCACGAAGAGCACGGCGGCAGCGGCGCAGACCTCGCAGGCGCCGAGCGCCATCTGGCCAAGCGTCGTGCCGAGGCCGGGCAGATGCAGGTTCCAGCCGCGCACGCGGATCGTGCGCTCGTCGGTTGCGATCCAGGTGAGATAGCCGAGGATGCCGAGGCCCACGAGCCCGCCGACGATCTGGACGACGAGCGGGGAGGTCCGTGCCAGCATCGCGACCTGATCGGAGGCGTAGATCAGGCTGGCGCAGAGAATGGCGCCGAGCCCGAGCCAGAAGGTGATGCCGGCGATCACGGTCAGGCTCGCGACCTCGGACGCCCTGACGCCCTTCGGCGAATAGATCCAGTAACGTACCGTGCCGCCGGTCACGATCGGGAAGCCCAGCGTGAACGAGACCGAATAGCTGGTGAAGGAACCGAGCGCCGTGGTGCGGTATGGGATCGAGAGGCCGAGCCGGCGTAATGCCAGCGCATCGTAGCCGGTGAGCAGCAGGTAGCTCAGCGCGGTGAAGGCGACGGCGAGGCCGAGCTGGCGCAGGCTGGCCTTCTCGAAGGCGCCGGCGAGCTGTCCGGGCTCCATTCCGCTGATGATGTGCCAGAGCACGACCAGCGAGGCGCTGAAGATGACGATGCTGGCCAGCGGGCCGAGCCACCACCAGCGGCTGCGCTTGCGCAGGGGCAAACCTGGCTCATGCGGGCCGAACGACATGGGCTCTCAGGGTTGCGCACCGCTGCGGAAACGCGGCGGCGCGGTGGCGGGCAGAGCTCGGATGAACTCCGCCCGACAGATAACGCCTCGGCGGCAATGCACAAGCCGCTGCGGCGAATAGGCCGCATGAGGGAACCCGGGTTCGGGCGCGGCTGGAGTGGCTCAGGCCGTCTTGCGGAAGATGCGCAGCGTCTTGAAGCCCTCGACCTCCTCGACCGGCATCGCCTTCATCCAGTCCGGGATCAGCCGCTCCGCCACGTCATAGGCGTAGGAGCCCCTGTAGAACAGGATATAGCCGCCCTTGTCGGTCTGCTGCGTGAAGAGATCCATCACCTCGCGGTCGGTCAGCGCGCCATAGGCATCGTTGGCCTCGCCGCGGAATTCGCCGCTATGGAACAGCGTCACGACGTCGAAGCGCGGCAGCAGGCGGGCATTGCTGGTGTAGATGTCGCCGAAATAGGCGCTGTAGGTCTTGGTGACGTTCGGGTTGTCGGTCGCGAGCTTGATGAAGGACTCGTATTCCTGCGGCGAGGCGGTGATGCCCAGCACCGTGTTGTCGAGATGTGGTTCGGCGCAGCGCAGGCCGACATAGTGATGTCCGCCGGTGCCGAAATGATAGATGCGCTTGCCGCTGAGCTTCTCCTGCTCGAGCCATTCGACGAAATGCACGTCGCAGGGGCACTGCTCGATCTCGAGGCCCCAGAACGCATCCCAGATATTCATCTTCACGGTGTTTCTCCTCTTCGAAGGTCGATTTCTGATGGTGAGCCGGTCAGCGGGCTTCGCTGGTCGCGGCGATGCGGGGCTCCGTGAAGCCCTCGCGCTCGACGATTTCGGCAACGCCCCTGATCCGGCGCAGCATGATCCGGTGGCTGGCGCTTTCCGCCAGGCCCGGGCTCTGCCCGAAGGCGATGATGATGGCGCGCGGCAGGGCGGCGCGCAGCTCGGTCAGGATCTCCAGCGCCACATCGCTTTCCAGCGCGCTCGTCGCCTCGTCGAGAAGGACGATCGCGGGGTCGGCCAGCTCGGTCCGGGCAAGCGCGAGCCGCTGCCGCTCGGCCCGGGTCAGGCTCCTGTTCCAGTCCTCCTCGCCGTCGAGCCGCGCGGTCAGGGTCGAGAGCCCGTAGCGGCGCAAGGTCGCGGCGATTTCCGGCGCGGGGCGCGGCCTGTCGCCCTGCAGGAGATGTCGCAGGCCGATCCCCGGCAATTGCAGATGCTGGGGCACGGTGGCGACCCGCGCGCCGCGCGGCAGCACGATCAGGCCCTCGCCCTGCTGCCAGAGCCCCGCGATGGCCTGCATCAGTGCGTTCTTGGCGAAACCGGCATCGCCGGCGACATGAAGCACCGCTCCGGCCGGCAGCACGAAGCCGATATCGGCCGCGAGCGCATGCCCGGCGCCGTCATGCAGCGTCACCGCCTCCAGCCGCAGGCTGTCATGCGGGCCATCCTCGACGGTGAGGCCCTGCGCCGGGGGCTCCTGCTCGACCTCTTCCAGCGCATCGGCCAGTTCGTTGACGCGCCTTGCGGCGGCCAGCCATTCGGCGATGCGCATGAAATTGTCGAAGAGCCAGTTGCAGGCGTTCTGCACGGCGACGAAGGCGGCGGCGACCTGCACGACGCCGCCCAGCGTCATCTCGCCGGCGAGATATTTGGGAGCGGCCAGCAAGAGCGGCACGATCGGCACCAGCGCGCTGCTGCCATTGGTGATCCAGGTCAGGCGCGCCCGCTGCCTGATCACGGAGAGCCAGCGCAGCACCAGCACGCCATGGCTCTGCGCCACGGCCTGGCGCTCTCCGGTCTCGGTGCGGGCGAGCGCGATCGCCTCGCCATGGTCGCGGATGCGCATCAGCGCGAAGCGCAGGCCCGCCTCGCTCTCCGTGCGCTGGGCGATGAGGCCGGCGAGGTGCCGTCCCACGGCCGTCACCAGCAGGGTGACGATGACGGCATAGAGGATCGCAGCGAGCACGAGATAGGCGGGAATGGTGATCTCGCTCTCGCCCCAGCTCAGGCTCAGGCTGCCGCCGATCTCCCAGAGGATCTCGATGAACATCACGATGGTGATGACGGAGGAGAGCAGGCCCATCGCGAAATCGACGATCGGCTCGGTCGCCCAGCGGACATCGTCCGCGATCCGGTATTCGGGGTTGGCCGGCTCCTTGCCGGAGAGGCTCAGCCGGAAGAAGCGCCGGTCGCCGACCCAGCCATCGACCAGCTTGGCCGTGAGCCAGCGTCGCCAGTGGACCTGGAAGGTCTCGCGCGATTTCAGGATGAGGACGCCGAGCCCGGCGACCACCAGCACGATCACCGGAAACACCGCCATGGCGACGAGCGCGCTGTGGCCGTCCTTGCGTTCCAGCGCGTCGAAGAACCAGCCATTCCAGCGGTTCACGGTGACATTGGCGAAGACGGTGAGGATGACGCCGGCCGCCAGCAGCAGCGTCCAGAGCCAGGCGCAGCGCGCCGTCTCGCCGCGCCAGAAATCACGGGTCAAACGCGCGAATCGCAGCGCGACCTGGCGATCTCCAGGCACGGCCGATCTCGCGCCTGTCGTCTCGTCGGGCGTCAGCACGGTTGCGAATGGTCCCCCAGGGCCGGTTTTCCGGTCTCCTCTGGCTCGAACCTGATCGGACGAAAATGAACTCGACATGAACGGATCTGAACAGCGGTTTTGCCAAGGGCGACCGCGCGCGTGCACCCTTCGTTCAGATGGGTGCCTGAGCCGGACAATCCGTCCGGCTCAGGCAGTATGATAGGCGTCAGCCGCCGATGTTGAAGGCGGCGAGCGCGGCCATATTGACGATGTCGGAATCCTTCGCGCCGAGCGGCACGATCTGGATCGGCTTGTCGAGGCCGACGATCAGCGGGCCGATCACGGTCGCGCCGCCGAGTTCCTGCAGCAGCTTGGTCGAGATCGAGGCCGAGTGGAAGGCCGGCATCACCAGCACGTTCGCCGGCCCCGAGAGACGGCAGAACGGGTACTGGCTCATCACCTCGCGATTGAGCGCGACGTCCGCGGCCATCTCGCCGTCATACTCGAAATCGACGCGCTGGCCGTCGAGCAGCGCCACCGCCTCGCGCACCTTCTCCGAGCGCTCGCCGGCCGGATGGCCGAAGCTCGAGAAGGCGAGCATCGCGACGCGCGGCTCGTAGCCGAGCCTGCGGCCGACGCCGGCCGCCTCGATTGCGATTTCCGAAAGCTGCCGCGCCGTCGGCATCTCGGTGATCGCGGTGTCCGCCACCAGCACGGTCCGGTCGCGCGAGATCACGATCGAGACGCCGATCACCCGATGGCCCGGCTTCTCGTCGATGACGCGGCGGACCTCCTCCAGCGCGATCGAGTAGTTGCGGGTCACGCCGGTGACCATTGCGTCGGCATCGCCCAGCGCCACCATCGCCGCGGCGAAATGGTTGCGGTCCTGGTTGATCAGGCGCTGGCAGTCGCGGAACAGATAGCCCTGCCGCTGAAGCCGCTCGTAGAGATATTGCGCATAGGCGCTGTTGCGGTGGGAGAGCCGGGCGTTCTGGACCGAGATGCCCTTGGCTTCGAGATCGACGCCGAGGAAGGTCGCGGCTTCGGTGATGCGGTCCTCGCGGCCGACGAGGATGGCCTGGCCGAGCCCCTGCGCCACGAAGGAGGCGGCGGCGCGGATGACCTGCTCCTCCTCGCCCTCGGCGAAGACGACGCGCTTGGGATAGCGCCGGACGCGCTCGAAGATGCGGTTGAGCGTGCCGGCGATCGGGTCGCGCCGCGCCGAGAGCTGCGCCTTGTAGGCGGCGGTATCGACGATCGGCTTGCCGGCGACGCCGGTATCCATCGCCGCCTTGGCGACCGCCATCGGCACGACATGGATCAGGCGCGGATCGAACGGTACCGGGATGATGTAGTCCTTGCCGTAGCGCGGGCGAGAGCCCTGATAGGCGGCGGCGACCTCGTCCGGCACGTCCTCGCGCGCCAGCATCGCCAGCGACTCCGCCGCGGCGATCTTCATCTCCATGTTGATCGTGGTGGCGCGCACGTCGAGCGCGCCGCGGAAGATGAAGGGGAAGCCCAGCACGTTGTTGACCTGGTTCGGATAGTCCGAACGGCCGGTCGCCATGATCGCGTCGTCGCGGATGGCATGGACCTCTTCCGGCGTGATCTCCGGATCGGGATTGGCCATGGCGAAGATGATCGGGTTCGGCGCCATCGAGGCGACCATCTCCGGCGTCACCGCGCCCTTCTGCGACAGGCCGAAGAAGGCATCGGCCCCATCGAGCGCCTGGGCCAGCGTGCGCCGGTCGGTGACCGCGGCATGGGCCGATTTCCACTGGTTCATGCCCTCGGTGCGGCCCTGGTAGATCACGCCCTTGGTGTCGCAGAGGATGACGTTGTCGGGCTTGAAGCCCATCGCCTTGAGCAGCTCGATGCAGGCGATGGCCGCCGCACCCGCGCCGTTGATGACGAGCCTGGTCGCCTTGATATCGCGTCCGGTGATGTCGAGCGCGTTGATCAGGCCGGCGGCAGCGATGATCGCGGTGCCGTGCTGGTCGTCATGGAAGACCGGGATGTCCATCAATTCGCGCAGGCGCTGCTCGATGATGAAGCATTCCGGCGCCTTGATGTCCTCGAGATTGATGCCGCCGAAGGACGGGCCGAGATAGCGCACGGCCTCGATGAACTTGTCCGGGTCCTCGGTGTCCACTTCGAGGTCGATCGAGTCGACATCGGCGAAGCGCTTGAACAGGACCGACTTGCCCTCCATCACCGGCTTCGAGGCGAGCGCGCCGAGATTGCCGAGGCCGAGGATGGCGGTGCCGTTGGTGATCACCGCGACGAGGTTCGAGCGCGTCGTGTAGTCATAGGCGCGCGACGGGTCTTCCGCGATCGCCAGGACGGGCACGGCGACGCCGGGCGAATAGGCCAGCGAGAGATCGCGCTGCGTCGCCATCGGCTTGGTCGGCACCACCTCCAGCTTGCCGGGCCGTCCCTGCGAGTGGAACAGCAGGGCCTCCTGGTCGGTGAAGGTCGGGCGGGCGCGCTTGGTCGTCGGACGGTCGTTCATCGAAGCGTCTTTTCTTGTGCGTTTCCTCGAGGGGAACCGAGCATAAGTCGGTGGCGCCTGAGATCACAAGCGGCGAGTGCTTCACAGAACTCTCGTTGGCGCGGAGAGGTGTCGCGGGCGCTCAGGCCCGCGAGGCGGTCCGCACGCTGCGCACGAAATCCGCGACATAGCGGTCGAGCGCCTCGGCCTGCTCGTCGACCTTGCGGGCGGCGTCCGCGACCTGGATCGCGGCATCGCCGGTGACCCGCGCTTCGGCGCCGACGGCCCCGACATTGACGGTGACGGCATCGGCGCTCAGTGCGACGGCCTGCGCGTCGGCGGCGATGGTCGAGGCGATGCCGGCCTGGCGGCTGACGACGTCGGCGATCGCGCCCGAGGTCTGCTCGATCGTCGTCATCGTGCCTTCGATATGGGCGACGGCCTCGAAGGCGGTCGCGGCGGCGCCGCGGATGTCGGCCAGCGTCTCGGCGATATCGCGGGTCGCCTTCTGGGTCTGCTCGGCGAGAGTCTTGACCTCGCCGGCGACCACGGCGAAGCCGCGGCCGGCTGTTCCGGCGCGCGCGGCCTCGATCGTCGCGTTGAGGGCGAGCAGGTTGGTGCGGGCCGCGATCTCCTCGATGAAGTCGAGCACGGCACGGACCTTGTCGGCGGCCTCGGTCAGCCCGGCGACGTCGCTGCGCGTGCTGCGGACGTAAGATGCGGCGGCGCGGACGGTGTCGTCGGCATGGCTGGTCTGGCGGGTCAGCTCGCGGATCGAGGCCTCGATCTCCTCGGCCGCGACCGCGACGCTGCCGACGCGGCGCGAGGCGCTGTCGGCCTCCTGCGTCACGCTCTCGGCGCGCAGGGTGGTCTTGTTGGCGTTCTCGACCATCTGGCCCGCGGCATCGTGCATGCCGCGCAGCGAGGCGCTGACATCGCCGAGCGCCTTGCCGACAGTCCGCTCGAGATCACCAGCGAGTGCGTCGAGCGTCGTCTTGCGCAGCGTCTCGACTTCGTTCCGGCGCGTCTCCAGCGTCTTCTCGGCGGTGATGTCGAGCAGGATTCCGTCCCACACCAGCGTTCCGTCGCGGAGGCGCCGCTTGGTCGATTCGCTGCGCAGCCAGACGATGTCGCCATCCGCGCCATGGTAGCGTCCCTCGAAGCGCCAGAGCGTTTCGGTTTCCTGCTGGTCGCGCCGCATCTGCTCGAAGCGGGCGCGATCCTCTGGCAGGAGCTTGTCGAGCCAGACCCCGGGATCCCGTTCGACCTCTTGCTTGGTGATCCCCAGCAGCTTGTCGATGGCGAAGGAGGCGAACTGGTAGGTCATCGTGCCGTCCGGCCGCACGATGCGCTGGTAGAGCGTGCCCGGCGCCCGGTCGATCAAGGTACGCAGCCGATAGGCCGTCTCCCGCCTTTCGCTGTCGTTGATCACGATGATGCCGGTCAGGAAGATGCCGATCGTTCCGACCAGGATCATGACCGGGACCGCCTCGCGCAGGAAGCGCTCGCCGGCCGCGCCGGGGATGAAGCCCACCGAGGCGATCAGGACGATGGCGTCGATGGCGCTGAGCGCCGCGAGATCGCCGAGGCCGAGCGGACGCCGGCGTCGCGCCAGCCACAGCGCATAGGCGATGCCGATGACGGCACGCGCGACGATGCCGGTGACGCCGGTGACCATGCCGACGCCGCCGCTGAGATAGCGCATCGCGACCAGCGGCGCGGCTGTCAGGACGGAGGCGATCGGGCCACCGACCGGGCCGGCTAGGATCGCGAAACTGTTGCGGGAATCGACGACGAGCCCGGGCTGGAGCACGAACGGGTTGCCCATGCTGACGAGCGCGCCGGCGGCGAACAGGATGCCGACGATCACTTGGCGCAACCAGGCCCGGTCGCCCAGCCGGGGTGTGGCGACGGTCAGCAGCAATCCCGCGAGGAGCAGGAAGAACAGGCTTTCGGCGAGATTGATCAGCAGCAATGTGGAGATCCTGGCCCGATTCGGCTGCCAAACAGTGCTTTGAATTGTTGAAAGCCATCCTAACGGATGGCCTTGGCCGGACATTTTGCTAGCGTGCCGGCGCAATGCGCCAGAATTCCTCCCCCGAATCCGCCCCTTCCGCCGTGCCGGCTGCCGCAGCGTCGGCCGCCGAACGCGTCACGCCGATGATGGCGCAGTACGTGGAGATCAAGGCCGCCAATCCGGATTGCCTGCTCTTCTACCGCATGGGCGATTTCTACGAACTGTTCTTCCGGGACGCCGAGATCGCCTCGCGCACGCTCGGCATCGTGCTGACCAAGCGCGGCAAGCACCAGGGCGACGATATCCCGATGTGCGGCGTGCCGGTCGAGCGCGCCGACGACTATCTCCAGCGCCTGATCGCCGCCGGCCATCGCGTTGCCGTCTGCGAGCAGACCGAAGACCCGGCCGAGGCCAAGAAGCGCGGCAACAAATCGGTGGTGAAGCGCGATGTCGTGCGCCTCGTCACGCCAGGCACCATCACCGAGGAACGCCTGCTCGAACCCGGCCGCGCCAGCCTCCTCGTTGCGGTCGCTCGCCGCAAGACCGGCGAGGCCGCCTCGCTTTACGGGCTTGCAGCGATCGATATCTCGACCGGCCGCTTCACCGTGATGGAGACGCCGCAGGAGCGGCTCGGAATCGAGTTCTCCCGGCTGGAGCCGCGCGAGATCGTCTGCCCGGACGCGATCCATGACGATCCCGAACTCAAGGAGTTCTGGCGCGAGATCACGATTCCGGTGACGCCGCTCGCCCGTGACGGGCTCGACGCGGCCTCGGCCGAGCGCCGTCTGAAGGAGTTCTTCGGCGTCGCCACGCTCGATGCCTTCGGCGCCTTCACGCGCGCAGAGATCGCCGCGGCCGGTGCGGCGCTGGCCTATGTCGAGCGCACCCAGCTCGGCGCCCGCCCGCCGCTATCCGCGCCGGTGCGCGATTCAGGTTCGGCGACGATGCTGATCGACGCAGCGACCCGCGCTAATCTGGAATTGACGCGCACGCTGGGCGGCGACCGTCAGGGCAGCCTGCTCGCCACGATCGACCGCACGGTGACGCCGGGCGGTGCGCGCCTCCTGGCCGAGCGCCTCGCCGGCCCGCTGACCGACCCCGCCGCCATCGCGGCGCGCCATGACGCGGTGGAACTTCTGGTCACTGACGCCGGCCTGCGCGAGGATCTGCGCTCCGCTCTGGAGAAGGTTCCGGACGTTGCCCGCGCGCTGGCGCGGCTCTCGCTCGACCGTGGTGGCCCGCGCGATCTCGCCGCGCTCGGCGCCGGGTTGGATGCTGCCCGCGCGATTGCCGCCTTGCTCGTCCGGCGCGGTGAACTGCCTGTCGAGCTGGCGCGTGCCATGCGGGCGCTGGGCGAGAGCGATCCCGACCTGCCGCTTCGCCTCAACGCGACGCTGGCCGACGAATTGCCGTTGAATCGCCGCGACGGCCGCTTCGTGCGCGAAGGCTTCGATCCGGCGCTCGACGAGTTGCGCCTGCTCCAGATCGACTCCCGCAAGGTCATCGCCCAGTTGCAGGCGCGCTATGCGGCCGAGACCAATTGCCGGACGCTGCGCATCAAGCACAACGCCATGCTCGGCTATTTCGTCGAGGTGCCGCAGGCGACCGGCGAGGAATTCCTGCGTGATCCCTGGCGCGCGACCTTCGTGCATCGCCAGACCATGTCCGACGCGATGCGCTTCTCCTCGGTCGAACTCGGCGAGCTCGAGGCCAAGATCGCCTCCGCCGCCGACCGGGCGCTGAAGCTCGAGCTCGCGATCTTCGCCGCGCTCAGCGAGGCGGTGCTCGCCCAGGCCGAGCCGATCAAGGCTGCCGCGCTGGCACTGGCGGAACTCGATGTCGCCGCGGCCCTGGCCGATCTCGCGACCCGCGAGGGCTGGAGCCGCCCGCAGGTCGATGACGGCGCAGCCTTCACCATCGAGCGCGGCCGCCATCCCGTGGTCGAGGCGGCGCTGAAGCGCGACGGCAAACCCTTCGTCGCCAACGATACCGAATTGTCGCCGCCGGGCACTGAGGCGAAGGGCGGACGCATCTGCCTGATCACCGGTCCGAACATGGCCGGTAAATCGACCTTCCTGCGTCAGAACGCCCTGATCGCGGTGCTCGCCCAGATGGGCTCCTTCGTGCCGGCTACGGCGGCGCATATCGGCATCGTCGACCGGCTGTTCTCGCGTGTCGGCGCCGCCGACGACCTGGCGCGCGGCCGCTCGACCTTCATGGTCGAGATGGTCGAGACCGCCGCGATCCTGAACCAGGCCGGGCCGCGCGCGCTCGTCATCCTCGACGAGATCGGGCGCGGCACCGCGACCTTCGACGGTCTGTCCATCGCCTGGGCCGCGATCGAGCATCTCCACGAAATCAACCGCTGCCGCAGCCTGTTCGCGACGCATTATCACGAGCTCACCGCGCTCGGAGACCGGCTCGACCGCGTCGCCAACGCCACGGTCCGCGTCACCGAATGGAAGGGCGAGGTCGTCTTCCTGCACGAGGTCGTGCCGGGCGCGGCCGACCGCTCCTACGGCATCCAGGTCGCCAAGCTCGCGGGGTTGCCGCCGGCCGTGGTCGAGCGGGCCCGCGCCATCCTCGGCGAATTGGAGAAGACCGAGCGCGAGAAGCCGGTCGCCTCGCTGGTCGACGATCTCCCGCTCTTCGCCGTGCCGCAGCGCCGGGCCGCGCCGGTCGTCGTCGAGGGTGAGCCCGACGGATTGCGCGAGGCGCTCGCCGGGATCGACCCGGACGAGATGACCCCGCGCGAGGCGCTGGAAGCGCTCTACCGGCTGAAGGGTTTGGGCTGAGCGGTTCTGGAGGACGTCTCCACGCTGTCATCTCGGACAAGCCGCGTCAGCGGCGCCGATCCGGGATCCATGCCGGAGCGCGGCCCATAGAGGTTCAGGCATGGATCCCGGGTCTGCGCTTCGCTCCGCCCGGGATGACGGCGCGCTTTAATGGATCGGGGCGTCAGCCCAGCCGCTTGATGGCGGTGATCTCGCCAAAACTCTTGGCGCGGATGCGGTCACGCGCCTCGCGCAGGGATTCGCGATAGACGCTCATCACATGGCCGCTGGCATGGAGCAGCGTGTCAGGGTCTGTCAGGATGCCGACATGGCCCTTCCAGAAGACGAGGTCGCCGCGCTGGAGCCCTGACAGGTCCTCGCGCAGTTCGACGGGCCGGCCGAGCGTCGCTTCCATCATGTCGGAATCGCGCGGCGCGGCGATGCCGGCCGCCGCCAGGCAAAGCTGGGTCAGGCCCGAGCAGTCGAGCCCGAGGCTGGTCTTGCCGCCCCAGAGATAGGGCACGCCGACGAAGCGCTCGGCGACAGCGACGAAATCCGTCTCATGCTCGTCGAGCGGCGCGAGATGGGCGGCGAAGACATGGCCGCCATCGGCCAGAACCGCGAAATCGCCCTTGCTCTCGACGACGGCGACAGAGGCGCCGAGCGAAAGCCAGGTCAGCGGCGGCAGTTTGATCGAAGGGCCGGGATAGACGAAGGTCCGCAAATCCGCGACGCGATGCGTCGGCGCGGGCTGGTCCGGCCGCAGGGCATCGTCGGGGATGTAGCCGACATAGCCGTCGCCCGCGAGCTGCGCCCAGGCCCAGCCTTCCTCGCGCTCATAGACCTGCACCAGCTCGCCGGCGAGCGCCTCGGTGTCGAGCGGGGCGTCGGGGCGCGGTTCACGCCGCACCGGAGCGGAGGCCGCGACGACGCGCATCGCCTGCGGGTCGGCGAAGCGCGAGGCCTCGACTTGCCCCGTCAGCGCGCGGGCGGCGAGATCGGGGCGGAAGGCGTGGATGCGGCGGTCGAGAATCGCGGTCATGGCGGCAATCTAGCGTGGCGGGAGGCGGTCGGGGAGAGGCGTCAGCTTCCGCCGATCTCCTTGGCATGCTCGGTCACGAGATCGGCTAGCCGCTCGACGGCGAGCGCCCCGGCGACGGTGCGCTGGATCACGACATTGCGGCGGTCCGCCTCGTCGCGCTTGCGCGTCAGCAGGCCGAGCTTGCCGAGCGTGTCGAGCGCGCGCGTGATCACCGGCTTGGTCACGCCGAGCTGCTTGGCGAGGCCGCGTACGGTATGCGGCGGCAATTCGAGATAGACCGTCAGCAGGATCGCGGTCTGGCGCGCCGAGAGATCGGCATCGTGGTCCCGCACCAGATCGAGATGGACCTGCCGCCACAGCTTGAGCGCCTGCGAAGGTCTGATCTCCAGGGGCATAAAGACACGGGTCCAGATCGTTACGGACCCGTATCATTAGCGCGGTGGCGCTGTCGCGCAATCGCCTTCGCCGATCAGCCTTAACTGCGCGGATAAAGCTGCTTCACCAGCGCGTGGATCAGCCTTGCACCCTGGCATTCGCCGCCTTCCGGCCGTCCCGGCCTGGCCGCCGGATTCCAGGCATAGATGTCGAAATGGACATAGGATTGCGCCTTCTCGACGAAGCGGTTGAGGAACAGCGCCGCCGTGACCGAGCCGGCCATACCGCCGCTGGAGATGTGATTGACGTCGGCGATCTTGGACTCGAGCAGGCCGTCATAGGGCGGCCAGAGCGGCAGCCGCCAGACTGGGTCGTTCATGGCCATGCCGAGCCGGGCGATCTCGGCGGCGAGGCTTTCGTCATGCGTGTAGAAGGGCGGCAGTTCAGGCCCGAGCGCGGTCCGCGCGGCGCCGGTCAGTGTCGCGAAATCCACCAGCAGCGCCGGCGCCTCTTCGTCGGCGAGAGCCAGCGCATCGGCCAGGATCAGCCGACCCTCGGCATCGGTATTGCCGATCTCGACCGAAAGGCCCTTGCGGCTGGCCAGCACGTCGCCGGGCCGGAAGGCATTGCCCGACACGGCGTTCTCGACGGCCGGAACGAGCAGGCGCAAGCGTACCGGCAGCTTCGCCAGCATGATCATCCGCGCCGCCGCGATCGCTGCCGCTGCGCCGCCCATGTCCTTCTTCATCAGCAGCATCGAGGCATCGGGCTTGAGATTGAGCCCGCCGGTGTCGAAGGCGACGCCCTTGCCGACGAGTGTGACCTTGGGATGGGCGGGATCGCCCCAAGTGAGGTCGACGAGCCGCGGCGCTCGCGTCGAGGCACGGCCGACCGCGTGGATCATCGGGAAATTGCGGGCGATCAGGTCGTCGCCGATGATGCTGGTGACCGTCGCACCGCATTCGGTGGCGAGTCCGCGGATCGCCGCTTCGATCTCGCCCGGTCCAAGCTCATTGGCTGGCGTATTGACGAGGTCGCGCGCCAGCATCGCGGATTCGGCGATCTGGCTGATCTCCTCGCCATCGATGCCATCGGGGATGACCAGCCGGGCGCGTGCCGGGTTCGGCTTGCGGTAGCGATCGAAACGGTAGCCCTGCAGCAGCCAGCTCAGCGTGGCCAGCGCGGGATCGCCGATCTCTCCCGACAAGACGTAATCGCCGGCGGGCAGCAGCGCGGCGAGCCGCCCGGCCGCGAACGGATCGGGCCGGCGCGCGGTAGCATCTATGCCGAGCAGGACAGCCGCCAGCGCCCCTTGTGCGTCGGGCAGCAGGCAATGCTGGCCGGCGCGGGCGGCAAAACCCTGCGCGAGGGCGAAGCTGCGCTGGGCCGGAGAGAGCTTGTCCTGAAGCGCGGGCCAGGTGCTGGCCGAGGCGACGTGAACGGGAATGGCGGCGGCGGGAGCGGAGATCAGAAGACTATGCACGGAGCGCTGTTTCGGTTTCGGGCAGGGGCGTCGGGGAGGCAATTAAGAATGCATTAGGGTTAACGCTTTATCACCGGATCGACCAGTGAACCCATCCAGACGACCCGTTTTCGGGAGGCGATCCGGCCCATGTCTTCTGCCCGGCCCCATTCTTCAGCCCGCGAGCCCGCGCGGGGCTCCCGTACAGGTCTCGGCCTCGCCGTCTGTCTTGCGGCGCTCGCTCTTGCCGGTTGCCAGGGCCGTGGCGGTCTGGGTGACATCACCGGCTCGATCGGCCGCAGCCAGGCTAGCCAGCCGCGCACCGCGTCGGACTGGCAGGCTGATCGCGAGACCTGGGCCAAGCGCTACGATGCCAATCCCAAGGACCGCGACGCCGCCTTCTACTATGCGCGGGCGCTGCGGAGCCTCGATCAGAACGCACAGGCCCTGGCCGTGCTGCAGAGCGCCATCCTCATCCATCAGGACGATCGCGAGCTGCTCGGCGCCTATGGCCGCACGCTCGCGGACAACGGACGTTTCCGGGAGGCGGACGACGTGCTGTCGCGGGCGCATTCGCCCGAGCGTCCGGATTGGCGAATCCTGTCGGCGCAGGGCACGGTCGCCGACCAGCTCGGCGAGCACGCGCGCGCCCAGCAGATCTACCAGTCGGCGCTGAAGCTTGCTCCCAACGAGCCGACGATCATGTCGAACTACGGGCTGTCGCTCGCCCTGTCGCGCAACCTGCCGGAGGCCGAGCGCATTCTGTCCGAGGCCGTGGCCTCCGAGCGGGCGGATGCTCGCGTCCGCCAGAATCTCGTGCTGGTCCTCGGCCTGCAGGGACGCTTCGGCGAGGCCGAGACCCTCGCCCGCCGCGACCAGAGTCCGGCCGAGGCCGCGGCGGCGATCGCCTATCTCAAGCGCAGCGTCAGCCAGCAGAACAGCTGGGAGTTGCTCAAGGGCGGCAAAGGTCGGGCCCAGGCGCCGGCGCGGCAGCCGGCGATCCAGGGAGCGGGCGCCATGCCTGCCGCCGCCCCGCCGGCCTGAAGACGGCATCTCCGACGAACCTGGCGCGTCTCGGAAGACTCGTGCAGAACCGAAGAAGGCCGGAGCCCTGGGGCTCCGGCCTTCTTCGTCAGCGGGCCTAATGCCGAAGCGTGCAACTGTGCTGCCATCTTTGCGCGGGGTCGAAACCCGGCGATCGCGCAGCCTTCACTTCCAGTGGAAGACCTGCACCAGGGCGGGCGTCATGATGATGACGAACAGCACCGGCAGGAAGAACAGGATCATCGGCACCGTGAGTTTCGGCGGCAGCGCAGCCGCCTTCTTCTCGGCCGCCGACATGCGCTGGTCGCGGCTTTCCTGGGCCAGGACGCGCAAGGCGGTGCCGAGCGGCGTGCCGTAGCGCTCGGCTTGGATCAGGGCCGTCGAGACCGATTTCACGCTCTCGAGGCCGGTGCGGATCGCGAGGTTCTCGTAGGCGATGCGCCGGTCGCTCAGATAGGACAGCTCGGCCGTGCACAGCGCGAATTCCTCCGCCAGCGGCACCGACTGGTTGCCGATCTCGCCCGCGACCTTCCGGAACGCGTGCTCGATCGACATGCCGGATTCCACGCAGATCAGCAGCAGGTCGAGCGCGTCCGGAAAGGCCTGACGCATCGACATCTGCCGTTTGCTGGCCTGGTTCGACAGGAAGATTTCCGGAGCCTTGATGCCGAGATAGGCGCCGGCGATCGCCATGGCGATCTTGATCGTGAAGGGCTGGCCGAAACCATTGATGGCGAAGACGTAGAACAGCGTGAACAGGAACAGCCCGACAGGAGCGGCGAGGCGGAAGAACAGGAAGGTGACTTCCGCCTGGGGGCCGCGATAGCCGGCCATGGCGAGCTGCTTCTTGGCGTTTTCCGTGCCGAGCCAGTCGCCCAGTTTGAAGCGCTCCACGATGCGCCGCATATAGGCTTTCGGCTCCTGCCGCAGCGAAACCTTCTCGTTCTGCCGGTTGAGTCTCTCGCGTTCGCGGGCGCGGATTTTTTCGCGCTCCGTCGCGACATTCTTCATGCGCTTCTGGAGATTGTTGCCCTCGGTCAGCGGAATCGCGATCGTCAGCACGGTCGCTGCCGCCGCGATGGCGGCCAGCAGCGCCAGCATGAACTGCGGATTGGTGACGCTGTTGGCGATCTGGGCAATCATTGTCCGTCTCAGATGTCGAAATTGATCATCTTTTTCATGATGAAGATGCCGATGAGCATCCACAGGCCGCTCGCGACCAGCGCAACCTTGCCGGCTTGGGTAATCCAGAGAAGCTCGATGTATTTCGGGGTGGTGAGCCAGACGAGGATGGCCACCACCGGGGGCAGCGACCCGATGATGGCCGCCGAGGCCTTGGCTTCCATCGATACCGCCGCGATCTTGTCGCGCATCTTGCGGCGCTCGCGCAGCACGCGTGACAGGTTCCCGAGCGTCTCGGAGAGGTTGCCGCCGGTCTTCTGCTGGATGGCGATGACGATCCCGAAGAAATTGGCCTCGGCGCAGGGCATACGCTCGTTCAGTTTGACGACGGCTTCCGACAGCGGCAGGCCCAGCGCCTGCGACTCGATGATCATCCTGAATTCGCTCTTCACCGGCTCCGTGGCTTCGTTCGCGATGATGCGCAGGCAGTCGTTCACGGGCAGGCCTGCCTTGATGCCGCGCACGATGACGTCGAGCGCGTTGGGGAACTCGACCCCGAAATTCTTCAGGCGCGTGCTCTTGCAACGTTTCAGGAACCAGGCAGGCATGCCGAAGCCGCCGATGAAGAGGCCGACGAGACCGAGGATCCAGTTTCCGCTCGCGAGCCACAGCAGGAGCCCGACCGCGGCCGCGATTCCCGCGCTGATCCCGTAATATTTCTTGGGGGTCCAGGTTAAGCCGGCCTGGCCGATGCGCTGCTCGAGCGAGATCTTGTTGCGCGCGTTCTCGCGGTTCTCGATATCCTTCAGGCTCTGCGCGATCTGGCCGCGTTTGTTGCGGGCCTGCGCCTCCCGGTCGATGCCGCGCACCGCGCTCGGCCCGGCGAACTCCTTGCGCCGCTTCTCGGCGCGCTTCTCGCCGCTGAGCGTCGGATAGAGCAGGGCGTAGACCACGCCGCCGACGGCGATCATGGCCAACAGCGCGACGGCGAGCATGCTCGTGTTCATGCCCGGCCTCCGCGCGAGAGCTTCCGTTCAGAGGGCATGGCTGGTGCCCGCTTCTTCGAGCTGGTCGAGAGCGGCGGCGAGGCGCTGGTCCTCGTTGAAATAGCGCGCGCGCTCCCAGAAGCGCGGCCGCCCGACGCCGGTGGCGCGGTGCCGGCCGATGAGCTTGCCGGCGGCATCCTCGCCGACGATGTCGTAGAGCATCAGGTCCTGCGTCGTGATCACTTCGCCTTCCATGCCCATCACTTCGGTGATGTGGGTGATCCGGCGCGATCCGTCGCGCAGGCGCTGGGCCTGGATGATGACGTCGACCGACGAGCAGATCATCTCGCGCAGCGTCTTCGAGGGCAGGGAGAAGCCGCCCATGGTGATCATCGATTCGATACGGCTCAGGCACTCGCGGGGCGAGTTGGCGTGCAGCGTGCCCATCGAGCCGTCATGGCCCGTGTTCATCGCCTGGAGCAGGTCGAAAGCCTCGGGTCCGCGCACCTCGCCGACGATGATACGTTCCGGACGCATGCGCAGGCAGTTCTTGACGAGGTCGCGCATCGTCACCGCGCCCGTGCCTTCGAGGTTGGGCGGGCGTGTTTCGAGACGCACCACATGCGGCTGCTGGAGCTGCAGCTCGGCCGCGTCTTCGCAGGTGATGACGCGCTCGTCTTCGTCGATATAGTTGGTCAGGCAGTTGAGCAGCGTCGTCTTGCCGGAACCCGTGCCGCCCGAAATGACGATGTTGCAGCGGACCCGTCCGATGATCTTCAGGATCTCGGCGCCCGGCGGCGAGATCGCGCCGAACTTGACGAGCTGGTCGAGCGTCAGCTTGTCCTTCTTGAACTTGCGGATGGTGAGCGCCGGGCCGTCGATGGCCAGCGGCGGCGCGATGACGTTGACGCGCGACCCGTCGGCGAGGCGCGCGTCGCAGATCGGCGAGCTTTCGTCGACGCGCCGGCCGACCTGGCTGACGATGCGCTGGCAGATGTTCATCAACTGCGCGTTGTCGCGGAAGCGGATATTGGTGAGCTGGATCTTGCCGGCGGTTTCGATGAAGGTCCGGTTGGCGCCGTTGACCATGATGTCGGCGATGTCGTCGCGGGCCAGCAGGGGCTCGAGCGGTCCGTAGCCGAGCACGTCGTTGCAGATGTCGTCGAGCAGCTCTTCCTGCTCCGCGATCGAGAGCACGACGTTCTTCAGCGAGATGATCTCGTTGATGATGTCGCGGATTTCCTCGCGCGCCGATTCGGCATCGAGCTTCGCGAGCTGCGACAGATCGATGGCCTCGATCAGCGCCCCGAAGATCATGCTCTTCATCTGGTAGTAGTCTTCGGAGCGCGGGGTCGCCTCGACCACCGGCGCGACCCTGCGTTCCTCCATGGCGGCCGGAGCGAGCTCGGGTTTGCGCGACGCGGCCTGGGCGGCCACGGGCGCTCTTGCGTTCAGGTTGGGCGCGGTACCGGCGCCTGCGGATCGCTTGCCGAACATCTCAACACTCTCCCGCCCGATCCGGGCCGGTCTCTTGCCTGGCGTGCGGGCGTCTCCCCGTCATCGTCAGTCCCTGTCCCTCACGAGGCCTTGCGGCGCTTCAGCTTCGCGACGAATGGCTCGAGCAGGCTGCGCCGGCCCCGCTTGGCTTCGCCGCGTCCGGTCAGCGCGCTGGCGATCTGGGTGAAGGCCTCGGTCGCCTTGCTGCCCGCCTGCACCTCGGCGATCATCTGGCCGTTATTGGCGGCCGTGCCGAACAATTGCGCGTCGAACGGAACCGTGCTGAGCACGTCGATGCCGAGTGCCTTGGAGAACTCTCCGGCGTTGATCTCCGGCCGCTTGGGGACGCCGACGCGGTTGAGGACGAGCCGGGCGACGGCATCGTTGGGCCGCGTCGCCCGCGACAGGTCGACCAGGTTCTTGGCGTTGCGCAGGGAGGCGAGCTCGGGTTCGGCGACGATGAGGATTTCGTCGGCGCCGAGCACCGTCCGCTTCACCCAGGCGTTCCACTGATGCGGCACGTCGAGGATGATGCAGGGCACGCTGGCGCGCAGCAGGTCGAGGAGCTGTTCGAGCGCGTCCTCGTCGAGATCGACCGTCCGGTCCAGGATCGCCGGAGCGGCCAGCAGCGCGAGATTGTCGCTGCAGCGCGACAGGAGCCTGTCCAGCATGTTGGAATCGAGGCGCTCGGGCGCGAATACCGCTTCCGCGATGCCTTGCGGCGGGTCCTGGTTGAAGTTGAGCCCGGCCGTGCCGAAGGCGATGTCGAGGTCGACCACGACGGTCGAGGCATCGAGATTGCGCGCGATCGCCCAGGAGATGTTGTGCGCGACGGTCGAGGCGCCGACGCCGCCCTTGGCCCCCATAACCGCGATGACGCGGCCGAGATTGCGGGCCTCCGGGGAGATGTAGAGCTCCGAGAGCGTGCGCAGGATGTCGAGGGGCTCCAGCGGCGCGATCAGATATTCGCTGACGCCGCGGCGGATCAGGTCGCGATAGAGCTGGACGTCGTTGACATGGCCGATCACGACGACCTTGGTGCCGGGGTCACAGCTTTCGGACAGGGATTCGAGATGCGAGACCAGCGTCGCGGGGTCGGCCACGGCTTCGAGCACGATGACGTTGGGCGTGGGCGCGGCGCGGAAGGCCTCGACGGCGGCCGCCGGCCCGCCCATCTGGACGCGGGCATGGGCCTTGTCCATGCGCCGGTCGGCGACCGCGGCCTGCATGGTCGCGGCGACGGCCGGCGTTTCGCAGAAGGCCTGCAGCGTGATGCGCGGCAGCGGCGCGATGATCTCGTCGTTCGGCAGGTCGAGCGCAGGGACGTCGCGGGTTTCGGCGTGCATCAGTTGCCTCCGACCGCCGAGTTGATCTGCGGCGTCTGCTGGCGGTACTGGGTCGAGGGATCCCGGCCCTCGCGAATCTTGGCGATGGCGCCCATGCGCTTGACGATGTCGGGGCGGCCCTCGTCGCGGGAGCGGACGAGATCGATCGGATCGGCAATCTGCGCCGCCAGCGTCGCCTGCGATGCGCAGCCGAAATTCCAATAGGGTGCGTTCGAGGCCGAGAACCTGAAATCGGAGGCGCCCAGGTCTGTCGGCCATTGTCCGCAAGAATGCGCCACGCTTGCCTGCAGCGAAGCGAAGGTCAGGCGGATCGGCGAGGTCAGGCCGGGATCCCGGACGGGATAGCTGCGGACGCTGAGGACGGCGGGTGAGACGCCGCCGCGCGACAGCGCTGCCCGGATGCCGTTCAGCGTGTCATGGGCCGCTCGGTCGCGGCGATCGCCGGTCGGGACCTCGGCCACCAGGCCGCCTTTGCCGGAGCGGCGAAATTCGCGGGCGAAGCTGGCGACATCCTCGGCCTGCCGGGCATCGAGCGTGCTGCCGCTGCGCCCGACGAAGACGTCGAGCGAGCGTGGAGCGTCGCGCAGCACGATCGGGTGCCGCTCGCGCACGTCTTCCGGTCCGTAGGCGAGCGTGTCGCCCTCGGGCGCGCGCTTGGCGCAGCCGCCGAGGAGGGCACTGAGCGCCAGCACGGCGACGATCAGGCGTGGTCCTGTCGAGTCGATCCGGGAGGAAACCGTCATGGTCGGGCCATCCATCATCGTTGTCGCGGGGGGCGCTCAGTCGGCGATGAAGCCGACGCGGCCCTTGTAAGCCTGCGGAACCGGGCCGCCGCCGCTGCCGTAGATCTTGTTCAGGCGGCCGAGCAGAATCGCCTGGGCGTCGTGGGTCTCGACGAAGCCGTCATCGGGCCGCTGGACCTCGCTCGGCTGCATCGGCTTGGCGATGTAGGGCGTGACGGCGATCATCAGCTCGGTTTCCTCGCGCTGGTAGTCGCGCGACCGGAACAGCACGCCGATGACCGGCAGGTTCATCAGGCCGGGCAGGCCGTTGATCGAGGTCTTGGAGACGCGCTGGATCAGGCCGGCGGTGGCCAGCGTGCCGCCGGACGGCAGCTCGACCGTCGTGTCCGACTTGCGTACGCGGAAGGCGGGGACGGTGACGGTGGGCTGGCCGGATCCGCCCTGGAGCACGATCTGGTTCTCGAAGTCGAGTTCGGTGACCTCGGTCGCGATGCGCATGCTGATCTTGTTCGCCGAGAGCACGATCGGGGTGAAGTTCAGGGCGACGCCGATCGGCTTGTAGGTGACGCCGAGCGTGCAGACGGCCTTGGCCGGGTCGCAGGTGTAGCCGGTCGGGATCGGAACCTCGCCGCCGGCGGTGAATTTCGCGCTCTCGCCCGAGATCGCGGTCACCGTCGGCTCGGCCAGGACGCGCGCCATGCCGGCCCGTTCCAGCGCCCGCAGCGTGAAGTTCTTGGAATTGCCGATGCCGGCACTGATCGCCGAGGCGGACAGGGCCTGCGGCGAAAGCGAGAGGGGGTTGTCGATCGTGGGTGTGATCGAAAAGTTGCCGAGCTTCCATTCGCCGCTGGAATTGATGCCGAGCTGCTTGATCGCCTTGCGCGCGACCTCGGACACCGTGACCTTCACCATCACCTGGTCGCGGTCGCGGATGGTCAGCGAGTTGATCACCGCGCCGGCCCTGAAGGAGGAGGCGCCGCCGACGAAGGCCTTGGCGATGTCGACCGCCTGGGTCGCGTCCGAGGCGTTCGGCACCGTGCCGATGAGCAGGATCGAATCGCCCGCCGGCTTGATCTCGATCTGTGAATTCGGGAGCGCCGTGCGCAGCGTCTGTCTGAGCACGTTGAGATCGCGCCCGACATTGATGTCGAGCGCGGTGATCTGCTGGCCGTCGCCATCCATCACGAACATCGAGGTGTTGCCGTCGGCGATGCCGATGACGAAGAGCTTGCGCGCCGTCCGGACCACCGCGTTGGCGACCTTCGGATTGGCGACGAAGACCTCCTTGGCGTCGCGCGGCAACTCGACGATCAACGAGCGCCCGATCGAGAGGTCGAGCTTGCGGGAGATCGCGTTCTCGCTTGAGCCGACGTTCAGGATGGGAGCGGGGCCGCTTCCTGTGGACTGGGCGGCGGCGCTGCCTGCGGCCAGAGCGAGCGCGAGGGCCGTCGCGAGGCGGAGAGAAGATCTGATCATGGCTTCACGCTCTTCGAGGTGACACCGTAGCGCACGAGCGTCATGGAGTTGTCGGCTTGGGCGGGCGGGTTCTTTTCGCCGGCATCCTTGAGGCTGCGCAGGGCCAGCGAGAGCGAGCCCGACTTCTGGGCCTGGACCAGCCCTTCGACCTGTCCCGGCTCGATCTCGAGCGTCGCGGTCTCGCCGACCACGACCTTTTCGCCGTTGCGTTCCTGCACGTTCTGGCCGATCGCCAGGACGCGGATATTGCGCAGGATGACTTCGCTGACGTGGCCATCCGATTCGCCGCGCGAGGTGGAGATCACGTCGACACGGTCGTTGGGAAGGATGAAGCCGCCGGCGGTGTTGGCGCCGCGGCTGTCGGTCGAGATCGCGACGGCGCGCATGCCAGCGGGCAGGACCGCCGAGAGGAAGCCGGTTCCGTCGGTCTTGATCAGCTTCTCGCGGCGGATCGGCTCGGCGCCGAGGGTGGCATAGCGCGCCACCTGCCCGATGATCTCTGTTTCGGCTTCGGGCGTTTCGTCCTTGCGGATGATGCCGGCCGGCACGCTGGCCAGCGGCCAGTCGAGCCAGCGCAGGTCGGTGGCCGCCACGGTGTTGCCGACCGGGATGTCGGTCGCCGCGACCAGGACCGGCACGGTCGGCGCCTGTTCGATCTTTGCGACGGGCGCGGGGGCTTTCGGGCTCTGGACGAGCACTGCCGCGCCCAGCCCTGCTACGAGCGCGACCGCGAGAATGATGATGCGTGCGGGACTCATGGACGAACGACCCTCGGCCAAGTGTGATTGGCTCTCGTCCCGGATCGTCGTCGGGAAACGTCAACTTATGGTTAATCGGTCGTATATTTTTTGAGCGCCGCTGACGTTACGGCCGCGCGGCGGGTCAGAGGCCGATCGCGGCGTGCCAGATCCTCGTTTCCGGCAGGACGAGCAGCGCGGCAAAAGCCAGCGCGATGCCGTAAGGTACGCCCTCGTTGGCGGCGTGCAGCCTGCGCAGCCATGGCCATGTCTCCATCAGCGCCGGCAAGGGGCGGGCGCGCAGCATGAGAAGGGCGAAGGTCAGGAGGCCGCCGAATAGGCCGGCGATCGACAGATAGGGCATGAGCTGGTCGAAACCGAACCACAGGGCGGTCGCGGCGGCGAGCTTGGCGTCGCCCCCGCCGATCCAGCCGGCGGCGAACAACCCGAAGGAGATGGCGAGAACGAGCGCCCCGGCAGCCAGGTGAGAGCCGAGTTTGCTGAGATCGAAGCCCAGCACGGCCGCGCAGACCGCGAAGCCCGCGATCAGGATCAGGCAGAGCCGGTTCGAGATCGTCATCGAAACAAGATCGCTCGCGGCCGCATAGGCCATGGCGAGCGGAAAAAGACCAAGGACGAGGACAAGGGACAGCGACATGGAAGCGGGCTCCGGATGCGTGTCATCCTGACGTTGGTTTGTCACCGAAAGCTTTACGCGGATGCGGAAAGCTCACCTGAAGAAAGAAAGGCGCTCCGGTTGCCCGGAGCGCCCTGGCGTCACCCTTGCGGGCAACTATGGCTTAGCCGCCGGTGCCGGCGTTCTTCAGCGTGTCCGAGATGGTCGTGAACTTGGCGATCAGCTCGGTGCCGACGGTGGTCATCGCGGTGATGGCGGCGACGGCGATCAGGGCGGCGATCAGGCCGTATTCGATGGCGGTGGCGCCGGACTCGTCCTTGACGAAGCGAGCGAAAAGATTGGTCATGCTGAAACTCCTTTACACCACGGTTTGACGGCTGCCTGTGCTCTGAGGTGGCTTCGGTCAGCGACAGGAACGACACTAGCCCGCTCGTCTTGCCGATCGGTTAAGAGGATCGAAGAATTGGCTTGTTTTCGGTCGTGTTTTTTCTGTGGTTAACGCTCGATTTAGCAGGCATAAATCAAATGGCAGCTTATGAGTAAAGCCAGATTGACGAGTTTTGATCGGTAAACAAGGCGTTTAATCGATCGAATAGCGTCAATTTATTTCGAGTTTGCCTCGATATAAGCGCTCGATCTCTCCGTTATTTCGCTGCGGCACGATCGGTTCAGCCGTATGAGATCGCTGTCCGCGGCGTGCTTAGGGTTTGATTCATCATTTTGGGCTTCATTGAGGAGGTCGCAAAGCTTGAGGCGCCGCCATGTTGATCATTCGTGCTCCTGAAGGGCGCCGTCGGCTGACGCGCTGGGTGGCCGCGACAGCCCTCGCGATCACCATCTGCGGGACCGCTGCCGCCGCGCCGCAGCGTGAAAAATCCGAAAGCGTGGTCGTTCTCGTCGATCACGCCAAGGTCGTGCGCTTGCCCGAGAAGGCTCAGACGGTTGTCGTCGGCAATCCGGCCATCGCTGATGTGGCGGTGCAGCGCAACGGCGTCATGATCGTCACCGGCAAGAGCTTCGGCGTCACCAACCTGATCGCGCTGGACGCCAACGGAACGCTGCTGGCCGAATCGATGGTGCGGGTCGGTGCGGCGTCCGACGAGGTTCTGACGGTTCAGCGGGGCATGGACCGCGAAAGCTATGCCTGCAATCCGAACTGCGAGCCTTCGATCCAGATGGGCGATGCGCAGAGCTTCTTCGGCCGCACCGCAGGGCAGGCGAGCGCGCGCAACGCGCTCGCGGCGGGCGGCGCGCGGAACTAGGGCAGGCCCTGGCAGCCGAAACCCCTTGAAGCCTGTTCAGGAACGCGCGCGCGGCACGCGCTCGTGCGTGCGGCGATGGTTAGCGAAAGCTTCATGCCGTTTCGCGCTGGCCGGCGGCGCTCCTAACCGATCGGAAATTCTTTTGTCGTAGAGATTTTTGGCCTGGGCCGAAGCTCGATGAGGCAAATGGATGTTCGACCGAACGAAAAATGGGCCGTTGCCGAGTAGAGTGCCGCAGCGCCGCGGCGTTCGCTTCCCGCTGCTTCGGCGCTTCCGTCGCTCCCAGGATGGCGTGGCCGCCGTAGAGTTCGGCTTCGTCGCGGTACCGTTCTTCGCGCTTCTCTTCGCGATCTTCGAGACGGCTCTGATGTTCTGGTCCAACCAGATTCTCGAAGAGTCGCTGTCGCAAGTTTCGCGCTCGTTGGTCACGGGGCAATCGCGGACGCTCTACAATGCGCCCACCGGCGCGGCGAACGCTGTGAAGTTCCGCGACGCCATCTGCGCCCGTGCGCCGATAGGGCTCATCGATTGCTCGAAACTGTATGTCGACGTCCGCGTCTACAACAGTTTCTCCGCCGCGTCGTCCGGGACGGCGGGGAGCAATCCGATTGCCGGCGGGGGCCTCAATACGACCGGCTTCGGCTATACCCAGCCGCAGGGCAACGACATCGTCGTCGTGCGCGCCGTGCTCGACTACAAGCTCTTCCTGACGGGCTGGGCCTCGACGGGGCTGGCCAATATCGGGTCCCCCGGGTCAGGCCGCCGCGGTATCGTCGTGAGCATGGCCTTCCGGGCCGAGCCCTTCGTCGCGTCGGGCGCCACTCCTCCTGCAGGGTCTTGATCGGGATGATGGGCATGCGCAAAAAGACGGGTCCGCGCCTCTGGCGCCGGTTCTGCCGCGATCGGGAAGGCGTGGCGCTGGTCGAGTTCGCCATGCTGATGCCGGTGATGCTCGTCGCCTATGTCGGCATGGTGGAGGTGGTGCAACTCGTGATGGTCAACCGCAAGGTCACGCAGCTGACCTCGGCTCTCAGCGATCTCACGGCGCGCGTCCAGTCGGTTTCGCCCGCGGAAGTCGAGAATATCTTCAATGCCGCGCAGACGATCCTGATGCCGTACGACTACAACAATGCCTCCATGGTGATCGCCAATGTCGTCATCGACGCGACCGGCGTTGCCAAGGTCTGCTGGAGCAACGAGCGCAATGGCGTCGCGCCGGGCCGGGGAACCACGGTCATCGTTCCCGACAGCGTCCGGGTTCCGAATACCTCGGTCATCATGGCGCAGGCGAGCTACAAGTACACGCCAAACCTCGGCTATGTTATTACCGGGACGCTCACGCTCGGCGACAACCCGATCTATGCGCGTCCGCGCAATGGCCTGGCCGGCGGCTCCCCGAGCGTCGAACAGGTGGTGCGGACCGGCACCAACGCCTGCCCGAACTTCAGCTGAAACGCTTCGCGACGCGGCGACCGGTCGGACGGTCCGCGTTCCCGCGAACACAGGCTCGCCTCCAACGCCCCCTGGTTTCGCACTCTTTGCAGTCCCGAGCGCAGAAGCCGCCATGCGCGGTTGCCGGAATGGCTCGAGAGCCTTTTCGAGCGAAGTGGACGCCGGTTCGCGTAAAGAAAATGCAACAAAACAAGGACCTGGAGCCATTCAGCGATTCGGAGAATTGCGGAATGGCTCTAGCCGCGCAGCACCATGCGCCCGGTCTGGACCTCGTAGCCCAGGAGTTTGCTGAGGAAGGAGTTGCCCAGCAGGCTCATCGAGAGCGCGCGCTCGGGCAGGACGACGGCATCGACATTGCGGACGACGATCTCGCCGAGCCGGATCTCCCGCAGCACGGTGCGGAAGCCGACGATCGTGCCGTTGGCCGTGCTGAGCATGACCTTGCGCGACGAGGCGTCGTTCCTGATCCCGAGCGCTTGCGCGTCGGCGGATGTCAGCGCCACGAAGCTGGCGCCGGTGTCGACCATCATCTTGATGCGGTAATTGTCGACCGAGGGGTGCACGATGTAGTGCCCGCGATAATCGGCCGCGACCGCAAGCGTCGTGGGCGTGCGTGGTCCGGGCGCTCTCTGCGCTGTCGCGGCGACCGCGGCGGCGGGCGCTTCGTTCGCCATGCGCGGGGCGAGCCAATGCGTATAGGACAAGGCCCCGACGACAGCGGCACCGGCCACGCTCAACGCCCAGATCAATGGTGATGTCGTCACGGTCCCTCCGGTCCCTCCGCCGGTGCTCGCACGATGCGGAAGCGAGCCCTGACGAAGCGTGAACGGGCTGCATGCATTTGCGTGCAACCGGAGGAGGAGACCTGGCGGAGTGCCGAAAGGCTTAATCCGGACTTACCGGCGGGGTTCGCCGGCAAGCGTGGCGGCCAGGGCTGCGATCTCGACAGCAGAGGGGATGCTCGGCTGGGCTCCCCGCTTGGTGCAGGCGAGCGAACCGGCGGCGAGCCCGTCGCGCAGCGCAGCGCCCATCGCCTTCCCGGCGGCGAGCGCTGCAGCGAAGGCCCCGGTGAAACTGTCGCCCGCCGCGACGGTGTCGACGACCGCGACCTGCGGCGCGTCGAGCCGATGGCGGGTGCCGTCGATCCAGGCCACGACTCCGGCTGCTCCCAGCGTCGCGATCGTGACGATGTGCCGCTCATTGTCGAGCCGGCGGGCGATCGCATCGGGGTCCCGTTCCGGCCAGCCGAGCGCTTGCGCCAGGACCGCGGCCTCGTGCTCGTTGACGATCAGGATATCGAGCTGTTCGAGGAGGGCGGGCGAAGGCGCCTCGGCCGGGGCGAGGTTGAGGATCACGCGCCCGCCGGCTTGCTTCATCGCGAGCGCCGCTGCGAGGCAGGCTTCCTCGGGGACCTCGCGTTGCAGCAACAGGATATCCTCCGCCGCAAGCTCGAGCTGCCGCAAGGCATCCGGCCGCACGACGGCATTGGCGCCGGCTGCGACGATGATCTGGTTGGCGCCCTCGCGATCCGTCGCGATGAAGGCGGCGCCGGTCGGCTCGTCGACCAGTGCGACATGATCGAGGTCGACGCCCTCGGCGGTGAGCAGCGCCAGCGCGGCATCGCTGAATCGGTCCCGCCCGGTCGCGCCGACGAGCACGACATCCGCGCCGGCACGGCGGGCCGCAAGCGCCTGGTTCGCGCCCTTGCCGCCGGGGTGCAGGGCATAACCCGGGCCGAGCACGGTCTCGCCCGGCCCCGGCAGGCGCTCGACCGGCGTCACGAGATCGATATTGATCGAGCCGAAGACGACGATCATGCCGGGAGATCGGCCGCGAGCCGCCTGACGCCAGCGACGAAGGCCGCCTCGGGGGAGATGAGCTGGATGGCGTGCCCCCTTGCCTGCAGGCCGGCGCCATAGCTCTCGGCCAGCGCTCCGTCAGCGACGAGATGGATCGTCTGGCCCTTGCCGAACAAGGCCTCGGCCCCGGCGATCTCCTGACCGACCAGCAGCGCCGAGAGATAAGGGCCGACCGCGCCGCCCGGCATCCGGCCGGCAAGGACCTCGGTGCGGGCCGCGAAGGCGGTGTTGAGCAATCCGCCGGGCCGGCCGGCAGCAGCGCGGCCGCGCGCGGCGCCTTCGACGGTGTCCGCCTCCGAGGGAGCTTCGGCCAGCCTGGCGAGGATCGAGTCGTTGCGCAGCAGCCCGTAGATCTCGCCGGTCATGAAGCTGGCGAAACGGGTGATGCGACCCTGCTTGATCTCGGCCCATTTCGAATGCGTGCCGGGCAGGCAGGCGATGCCGTCGGTCAGGCCGAGCCCGACGATCAGGGTCTCCTCGCCGCGCATCACGTCGAAGGCGCCGTCGTCGTAGCTCAGGCCGGGCAGGATGGTGGCCGTCGTCGCGGCATCGAGCTCGGCCTTGATCGCGGCAGCCGCGATCTCGGCGGGCGAAGCCGGGCAGGGGACATAGCGTGCCTCGATCCAGCCGTTGCGGCTGCCGACCATGCCGGCGAGCACGATCGCTGCATCGGGCGCAGCCTTCAGGAAATCGCCGGCAAGCTCGGCGAAAGCTTCCGGATAGCCGCCAGCCGGGACCGACTGGATGCCGCGATCGGCGATGCGCCGCTCCAGCACTGCGCCCGTCTCCGAGATCAGGAAGGCGCGTGCGCGGGTCGTGCCCCAGTCGAGCGCGATCAGAGGTTTGGGCATGGCAGGCTCCGGCAGCAGCATCGGACCGAAAAGTGGAATCCACTTTCCGGAAGAAGCCGATGCGACAATACATGTATGGATCGCCGTTATCGCGTCCGATAGGACGCGCGGCGATCCAAGGCGCGCGACTGTCTCTGCCGTGCCCGGCCCGGTCAAGAGCCGGGACCGAGAAGCCTTGTGCAAGGTATGACTTCCCGGCAACCCTGAGATTCGGGATCACGAGGACGAATCGGACAAGCCGGATGCTCGAACTGCAAGCAGGCGGCCTCGACGCCGTCATTCATCCCGAGATGGGCGGCATCGTCTCCTCCCTAAGCTGGCGCGGACCGGACGGGCGGCGCCATGACGTGCTCTACCCGCCTGCCGGACGGCAGCCGGGCACGACCTCGCCGAATTTCTTCGGGACATGGGCGCTGCTGCCTTTCGCCAACCGCGCCTTCGGCTGCGTCGTCGACGATGGCGAGCAGCGCTTTCTCGTCCCGCAGAACGATCCGGGCGGGGCGATCCACGGTTTCGGCTGGCAGGCCGCATGGGACGTTCTGGAGTATGACCGCGGTCATACCGTCCTTGAACATCTGCGAACCGAGGGAATTGATCCCTATCGCTACCGGGCGCGGCAGGAAGTCATCCTCGACGACACCGGTATGACCATCCGGATGACGATTACCAACGAGGCGGAGGCGGCACTACCGTTCGGCATAGGACATCATCCCTGGTTTCCCTGCGCTGCCGACACGCGCCTCGTCATGCGCAGCAACGGCGCGCTGATCTTCGGCGAGGCCTTCCGTGCGACGGGCCAGCAGGCCTTCGCCGACGGAGGACCCTATGCCGAGGCGCAGCCTTTCCGCGCCGAGACCGTCACCGCCTGGAGCTTCCTCGGCTGGGACGGCACGGCGCGGATCGAGACGCCCTCGACCGGCCTCGCGATTACCTTGACCGCGAGCGATAATCTCGACTGCCCGGTGGTCTGGGCACCGGCCAGCGCTGATTTCCTCTGCGTCGAGCCGCAGAGCCACGCCATCGGCGCGCCGAGCGAACCGCCGGCGCGTGCCGCCGCACCGCTCCAGCGTCTGGCGCCGGGCGAGATGCTGGAAGGCTGGCTCAGGATCGTGCCCGAGGCGATCTAGCGCTTGAAAGCTTGTGCGGAAACCCGTCGGTCATCCCGGGCTTGACCCGGGATCCATCGTAGAGTGCCGAGCCCTCCGATGGATTCCGGATCGGCGCTGCTTCGCAGCTTGTCCGGAATGACGACGCATTTTTCCGTCAAGCGGGGCGCTTTCGCCCGTCAGCGCCAGCCGTAGCCACGCGGGTAATAGGGCTGGTAGCCATAGGCGCCGGCCGGCAGCGTGGGCCGCAGCAGGATCTGGCCGCGCGCTGTTTCCCAGTCGCCGCCGCGGCGCTGCTGGGCGACGCTCGTCGCCTGATGGCGCTGCTTCGCCTTGGCGATTGTCTGCTTGGACGACTGAGCCTTCGCGAGCTTGGTCTTCGACGGCGATGAGGCCTTGGCGAAGCGCGAGAGATTGTCGGGCGCGGCGCCGTGCAACGCGATCTTGGTCTGGCTGGAGCCATGCTTCTTCACCAGCGCAAAGAGCTTGGCGGCGTTGGCGGGGTGCAGGCGGATGCAGCCATGCGAGGCCGGGCGGCCGAGCGCGCCGACGGCCGTGGTGCCGTGGATCGCGTAGCCGCCACGGAAGAACACGGAATGGGGCATCGCCCCGCCGTACTTGCGCGAGTACCAGTTCTTCTCGAGCCGGGTCGGTCGATAGACGCCGTTAGGCGAGCGGAAGCCCTTGCGGCCGGATGAAATCTTCCAGTCGTAGATCTCGCCGTCGGTGGTGGTCACCGACATGCGCTGGGCAACGATATCGACCCTGACATCGACGCCGGCATGGGCGGCGCCGGCGAAAGCCGACAGGATGAGGGCGGCCAGGATGCCGAGAACGCGACGCATCACACTCACTCCGAAAAACGCTACTGCTGGATGAGGCGTTATCGAGCTCTGACGGCTGCCGCCCTTGACTCTAGGAAAGCGCCGACGCCGCCGGCTTGTAAAGCCGGAAGGCGGAACGTGGTTTCCGGCGGCTCAGATCATCGGCAGCGAGGCAGGCTTGCGGCCGCGCGGGAAGGCAGCGTCGATCCGGGCGATCTCTGCCTCCGACAACGCGAGGTTCAACGCGCCGGCATTGTCCTCGACATGGGCGACCCGGCCGGCTTTGGGGATAGCAAACACGCTGTCGCGCCGGGTCAGGAAGGTGAGCGCGACCTGCCGGGGCGTCGCACCATGGCCCGCCGCGATCTCGGCCAGGACCTTGCCTTGAGGGGTGCCGGCGGCCGGAAAATCGTCATGGCCGAACGGGCTGTAGGCGACGACGGCGACGCCGTTCTCTTCGCACCACGGGATCACCGCATGCTCGATCGCGCGCTCGCGCAGATGGTAGAGCACCTGGTTGCAGGCGATCCTGCCCTTGCCGGCGGCGGCGAGCGCCTCGTCGAGATCGTCCTCGTCGAAATTGCTGACACCCCAGGACAGGATCTTGCCCTCCTGCTGCAGCGCCTCGAAGGCGGCGAAGGTCTCTTCAAGGGGATGCGGGCCGCGCCAGTGCAGCAGGTAGCAGTCGAGCCGGTCGGTCTTCAGCTGCTTGAGCGAGCGCTCGCAGGCGGCCTGAACGCCGCGTCGCGAGGCGTTGTGCGGCAGCACCTTCGATACGAGGAAAACCGCGTCGCGCCGGCCTGCGATGGCTTCACCGATCAGCGCCTCGGCGCGGCCGTCGCCATACATCTCGGCCGTGTCGATATGGGTTAGGCCAAGATCGAGCCCGCGCCGGAAGGCCGCGATGGCCTCGCGCCGGTCACCTTGCTCGCTGTACCAGCTACCCTGGCCGATGGCCGGGACGAGCGGGCCTGTGGCTCCGAAGCTGCGCTGCATGACGCTGTCCTCTGGTGTCCAGCCTCAGTCGACCGCGATCTCGAAACGCTCGTGGCGGATCTCGCCATCATTGTAGCGGATGCGCACGAGGAAGCTGTCGGGGCCGCGATAGCCGCGCTTCGAGGCATATTCGAAGGCGAGCGACGGCCCGACCTTGCCGTCACAATGCCGCATCGGCCCCGGACCGTATTCGGCCGCGGCCTTGCGGGTCGCCAGCCGGACCTTGCCGTGCCGGGGCGGCTCGGTCAGCACGCCCTTGGGGCGCGGAACCGGCCGGCAGCGCTCGTCCATCGTCATGAAGGTCTTCTGCAGGAAGGTCCGCTTGCCGGACGCCACCCGCTCGGTGCTGTCGGCCTGCCCGGACGCGGTTCCCTCGGTCGTGACGCAGCCACCAAGCAGGCTGCAAAGCAGCGACGCGGCGAAAACGGTCAGTCCGGGAACGGGCATGGCTTCTCCCAAGGGTAGGCAGGTCGAAACAGCTTGCCGCGCGGCGCGTCAGGTCGGCGGCGTGCCGTTGTCGGAGAGCACTTCGCCCGCAAGATAGAGCGAGCCGCAGATCAGGATGCGCGGCGGCACCGGCCAGTCGCGCGCCGCGATCGTCCGCAGGGCCTGTTCCACCGAGCTGGCGATCTCGGCGACGAGACCGGCGCTGCGAGCGGCCTCCGCGACCTCCTCGGCCGGGCGCGCGGCCAGCGAATTATGGATCGGCACGGCGTAGAGCACCTGCGCCAGCCCCTTGAAATGGCGCAGCGTCGCCGCCGCATCCTTGGTCGAGAGCAGGCCGGCGATCATTACCAGCGGCGCCGGATTGCGATCGGCGAGATCGGCCATTGCTTGCGCCAGAACGCGCCCGCCATCGGGATTATGGCCGCCATCGAGCCATAGCTCGGCACGGTCCGGCACGAGCTCGGCCAGTGCGCCGCGCGACAGGCGCTGCAATCGCGCTGGCCAGTCGGCATTGCGCATCCCGTCCTCGAAGGCGCTGACCGGCAGGGCGCCGTAGCCGGCCGCCCGCAGCGCGGCGATCGCCGTGCCGGCATTGATATGCTGGTGCCGGCCGGACAAGCGCGGCAGCGGCAGATCGAGCAGCCCGTCCTGATCCTCGTAGACCAGTCGCCCGCCGGCCTCGTGGACGTTGAAATCCTGCGCGCCAATCAGGATTTTCGAGGCACCCGCGCGTTCGGCCGCGGCTTCCAGAACCGCGGTCGGTTCGGGCTCCTGCGGCGCGATCACGGCGGGGGCGCCACGCTTGAAGATGCCGGCCTTCTCGCCGGCGATCTTGGTGACGGTGTCGCCGAGATATTCGGAATGGTCGAGCGAGACCGGCGTCACCACCGTGCAGGCAGGGTGCGCGATGACATTGGTCGCGTCGAAACGCCCGCCGAGTCCGACTTCCAGCAACAGCACGTCCGCCGGATGCTCGGCAAAGAGCAGGATCCCGGCCGCCGTCGTCATCTCGAAGAAGGTGATGGGATCGCCGGCATTGATCGCCTCGCAGCGCTCCAGCGCCTCGACCAGCTTGTCCTCGGCGACGAAGCGACCGCCGCCGGGCGCACCCAGCCGGATGCGCTCATGGAAGCGCACCAGATGCGGCGAGATGTAGACATGGACGGAGAGGCCGGCGGCTTCGAGGATCGCCCGCATGAAGGCGATGGTCGAGCCCTTGCCGTTGGTGCCGGCGACATGGATCACCGGCGGCAGCTTCTTCTGGGGATCGCCGAGCCGCTCCAGCAAGGTGAGGATGCGGCCGAGCGAGAGGTCGATCAGCTTGGGATGCAGCGCCATGAAGCGCGCGAGCAAGGCGTCGGAAGACCCCATGACGTGACGGCCCCCAGCCGCAGAATTCCTTAGACGGCCTCGGCCACCGGACGCGCGGGCGCAGCAACCTCTTCCTTCACGGCCGGCTGCTTCGTCAGCAGGCGGCCGAGCCGGGCCAGCGTCTCCGGCAGGTCGCGGCGATGCACGACCATGTCGACCATGCCGTGATCCTTGAGATACTCCGAGCGCTGGAAGCCGTCCGGCAGTTTCTCGCGGATCGTCTGCTCGATCACGCGCGGGCCGGCGAAGCCGATCAGCGCGCCGGGCTCGGCGATATGGATGTCACCCAACATGGCATAGGAGGCGGTGACGCCACCGGTCGTCGGATTGGTCAGAACCACGAAATAGGGCAGGCCCGCCGCGCGCAGGCGCCGCACCGCGACCGTCGTGCGCGGCAACTGCATCAGCGAGAGGATGCCTTCCTGCATGCGCGCGCCGCCCGACGCGGCGAAGACGACATAGGGCGTCTTCTTGTCGAGCGCGGTTTCTGCGCCCTTCACGAAGGCTTCGCCCGCGGCCATGCCGAGCGAGCCGCCCATGAAGTGGAAATCCTGCACGGCCAGCGTCATCGGCAGGCCCTTGACCCGGCCATAGCCGATCTTGAAGGCGTCCTGCATGCCGGTCTTGGCGCGGGCGTCCTTCAGCCGGTCGACATAGCGCTTCTCGTCGCGGAATTTCAGCGGGTCGGTCGCGACTTCGGGCAGCGCGACATCGAGCCATTTGCCGTCGTCGAAGGTCAGCCGCAGGCGCTCCGGCGCGGTGACGCGCATATGGTGCTCGGAGCCGGGGATGACGTAGCCATTGGCCTCGACATCCTTGTGGAACACCATCTGCCCGGAATCGGGGCACTTGATCCAGAGGTTCTCGGGGCTCTCGCGCTTGAACAGCGTCTTGATGCGCGGCCGGACGACTTCGGAAATCCAGTTCATCGGATGAATCCCTGATGGGCTTGTCAGCGCTTGCGCGCCGTCACGCCGAAAATGGGGTCGCGCCTGCCGGCGGGCAAGCGACGCGACCATGAACGAAACTTGGGCCTCAGGCCGCCTTGGCGACGGAGCGGATGCCCTGGGCGAGCTCGCTGACCAGCGAGGTGACAGCCGAAACCGTCTTTTCCGTGGCCTTGCCTTCGCTGTCGAGCGAAAGGCGGACGCGCTCGACAAGCGCCGAGCCGACGACGACGCCATCCGCCCGCTTGGCGATGGTGGCGGCATCCTCGGCGGTCTTGACGCCGAAGCCGACAGCGACGGGCAGATCGGTATGGCGCTTGATCCGCGCGACGGCGTCGCCGACCGCGCCGTAATCGGCGATGGCGCCGCCGGTCACGCCGGTGACCGAGACGTAATAGACGAAGCCGGAGGTGTTCTGCAGCACCTTGGGCAGGCGCTTGTCGTCGGTCGTCGGCGTCGCCAGGCGGATGAAGGAGACGCCGGCCTTGAGCGCCGGCAGGCAGAGCTCCTCGTCCTCTTCCGGCGGCAGGTCGACGACGATGAGCCCGTCGATGCCGACGCGGCGGGCATCGGTCAGGAAGGCTTCGACGCCATAGGCCCAGATCGGGTTGTAATAGCCCATCAGCACGATCGGCGTGTCATGGCCGGCCTTGCGGAAGCTCTCGACCATCGCGAGCGTCTTGCGCAGCGTCTGGCCGGCCTTGAGCGCGCGCTGGCCGGCGAGCTGGACCGGAACACCGTCCGCCATCGGGTCGGTGAAGGGCACGCCGAGCTCGATCACGTCGGCGCCGGCTCCGGGGAGGGCTGCAAGGATCGCGCTCGAGGTCTCGAAATCGGGGTCGCCGGCCGTGACGAAGGTCACGAGCGCCGCCCGGCCCTCGCGGGCGCAGGCCTGGAAACGGTTCTGGATGCGGGTCTGGCCGGTCTCAGTCATGCCGCAGCGGTTAGCATGATGCGTGCCGGCTGGCGAGTGGCTTGCGCGTAGGGCGCGGCTGCGCCACATCGGCCGGGCATGCGCGCCTTCGACACAGCTCTTCCGATCGACGCCGTCCTCGGTGATCTCGCCGCCGCCCTGCAGGCGCGGCCGAATGCCGTGCTGGTCGCCCCACCCGGCGCCGGCAAGACGACGCGCGTGCCGCTTGCCCTGCTCGACGAGCCCTGGGCCAAGGGCGGCAAGCTGATCGTGCTGGAGCCGCGCCGTCTGGCAGCGCGCGGCGCGGCGAACCGGATGGCGCAGACGCTGGCCGAGCGCGTCGGCGACACCGTGGGCCTGCGCGTGCGGCTGGGCTCGAAGATCGGGCCGAGGACGCGCATCGAGGTCGTCACCGAGGGCGTCTTCGCCCGGATGATCCTCGACGATCCCGCGCTGGATGGCGTCGCCGCTGTGCTCTTCGATGAATTCCACGAGCGCTCGCTCGATGCCGATTTCGGCCTGGCGCTGGCGCTCGACGCGCAGGGCGGCCTGCGCGAGGATCTGCGCATCCTCGTGATGTCCGCGACGCTGGATGGTGCCCGCGTCGCAAGGCTGCTCGGCGATGCCCCGGTGATCGAGAGCGAGGGGCGCGCTTATCCGATCGAGACGCGCTATCGCAGTCGCGACCCGCTGAAGCGCATCGAGGATCAGGTCACCGAGACGGTCCTGCTGGCGCTCAACGAGCAGCCGGGCTCGCAGCTCGTCTTCCTGCCCGGCCAGGGCGAAATCCGTCGCGTTGAGGAGCGTCTGCGCGAAAGATTGCGCGATCCGGCCGTCGAGATCGCGCCGCTCTATGGCGCGCTCGACCAGCGCGAGCAGGACCGTGCCGTGCTGCCGGCCCCGGCGGGCAGGCGCAAGGTCGTGCTTGCCACGGCCATCGCCGAGACCTCGCTGACCATCGAGGGCGTGCGCGTCGTCATCGATTCCGGCCTCGCCCGCGTGCCGGTCTACGAGCCCGATATCGGCGTGACCCGGCTGGAGACCCGCCGCGTCAGCCGCGCCGCCGCCGACCAGCGCCGGGGTCGTGCCGGGCGCACCGAGCCGGGCGTCTGCTACCGGCTCTGGGAGGAGGCCGCGACCGGCGCGCTCGAAGCCTTCGCCCGACCGGAAATCCTCTCGGCCGATCTGAGCCCGCTGCTGCTCGATTGCGCCGCCTGGGGCGTCGGTGATCCATTGAGCCTGGCCTTTCTCGATCCGCCGCCGACACCCGCCCTCAAGGAAGCCCGTACGCTCCTCGGCAATATCGGCGCGCTCGATGCCGATGGCCGCATCACGTCTGATGGCCGCGCCTTGCAGGCGCTGCCGCTGCCGCCGCGCCTCGCCCGCATGGTCGTGGCGGCCGCGCGCTTCGGGCAGGCGGAAGCCGCTGCCGATCTCGCTGCCGTGCTGGTCGAGCGCGGTCTTGGCGGCGATGCCATCGATCTGGCCGAACGGCTGGAACGCTATGGCCGCGAGCGCGGCGGCCGGGCCGGTGACATGCGCCGCCTCGCCGAGGGCTGGGCCCGCACCGCCGAGCGCAGCATCGGCAAGGGGCAGGCTTCGGCCACCGATCCGCTTTCACCCGGCCTCCTGCTCGCCTTCGCCTACCCTGACCGGATCGCCAAGGCCCGCGCACCGGGCTCCGGCCAGTATCTTCTCGCCAATGGCCGCGGCGGCGCGCTGGAGCCGTCGCAGCGCCTCGCGCGCGAGCCCTATATCGTCGTTGCGGAGATGACCGGCGTAGCCCAGCAGGCCCGTATCATGGCCGCCGCCGCGATCGGCGAAGTCGAGATCGCGACGCTCGCCTCCCACGGCCTCGCCCCCTTCGCCATCGCGGAGCGCGAGGAGGCGAGCTTCGACCGCACGGCACGCGCCCTGCGCGTCCGGGCGGTGCGTCGCTACGGGGCGCTTTCGTTGTCGGAACGACCGCTCTCGGTTGCGAATACGCCCGAGAATGCCGAGGCCTTGGCCAAGGGCATCGCGGCGCTTGGCATCAATCTCCTGCCCTGGAGCAAGGGGCAGAACCAGTTGAGGGAGCGCGCCGCCTTCCTGCGCAAGGCCGAGCCGGAGGCCGGTTGGCCCGACCTTTCCGATGAAGGCTTGTCGCTGGAGCCGGAACTCTGGCTGGCGCCGCATCTTCTCGGCCGTGCCTCGCTTGCGGCGATTCAAGCGCCCGACCTTGATGCGGCGCTGGCGGGCCTTCTGCCCTGGGAGATGAAACGCCGGCTCGACCAGGAGGCGCCGACCCATTTCACTGCCCCGACCGGCTCCTCGCTTGCGGTCGACTACGCCGCCGAGGCTGGTCCGACCATTTCGGTGCGTGTGCAGGAATTGTACGGTCTTGCGACGCATCCGGCGCTGGCAGGTGGGCGCGTGCCGCTGGTGCTGGAGCTGCTCTCCCCGGCGCATCGGCCGATCCAGGTCACGCGCGACCTGCCGGGCTTCTGGCGGGGATCATGGGCGGCCGTCAAATCCGAGATGAAGGGCCGCTATCCCCGCCATCTCTGGCCGGACGATCCCGCAGCCGCGCTGCCGACGACGCGGGCAAAACCGCGCGGGACGTGATTCCTAGTTCCCCATCCGGTCGCGCCATTGCCGTTCGCCGGCGAGGCAGGTCGCGATATTGCCGGACTGCGCCTTGTGGAAGGTCGCGTCGGCCGGTGCCTCGGCGATCTCGCGCAGCAGCTTCGTCTTGGTCGCCTCGACGAACTGGCTCTTCTCGCGGATCGGGATGACGAAGGCGCCGATGCCGGTGATGACGCAGTCCGTGTAATAGGTGTCGAGATTGTCGATGTCGAAATAGCCGGCCTGCTTCAGCATCACCGGCAGGCCATTGATGGCGATGCCCTTGGCGCCGGCCTCGTCGCGCGCCACGGTGACCGGGCGCCCGTCATTGTTGGCGCCGTCGCCGGAGATGTCGATCACGCGCCGCATCGCCGTCACGTTCGACTGTTCCAGCAATTGCACGCCGAGATCGATCGCGCCCGAGATCGAGGTGCGCCGGCCGCGACGGGTCGGCGCTTCGCCCAGTTCCTCGGCGAAGGCGATGGCCGCGGCGGGGCCGTCGATCACCTTCCACGGCCGGACGATGTACTGGAAGCTGCCGCCGGCCCATTCGAAATAGGTCACGGCGATCTTGCCGATCGCGCCTTTGTCGATGGCGTCGTGGAGCTGCTTCGAGCGGAAGGCTTCGATATAGCCGTTGCGTTGCAAGGCGAGCTCGTCGAGATCCATCGAATAGGAGACGTCGACCGCCAGCACGAGCGCGACATCGACCTCCTCGGGCGGCGTCGCCGCCGTCTGGGCTCGTGGCAGGGCGGGCTGCCAGAGCGCCGCCGCTGCCAGACATGAGAGACCGTACAGCCAGCGCCGCATCGCCACCTCCGTCGCCTATTCGCGATACGGAGTGTGCGCTTGGGGGAGACGCGCGCCAAGCCGGAAAATCCGGCGACACGCGCCTGTTTCGATAGCAAATTCGCGAGCGGGCCAGCTCAGGCGGCGCGGCGGCCTTCGACGATGCCGATCGCGGCGGCAGCGGCTTCCTCGACGGTGAGCGCCGAGGTGTCGAGCACGATCGCATCCTCGGCCGCCTTGAGCGGGGCGTCGCTGCGGCCGGAATCGCGGGCGTCGCGCCGGCGGATATCGGCGAGGATGCCGTCGAGGGTGACGGCCTCGCCCCGCCCGACCAGCTCCTTGTGGCGGCGCGCGGCGCGCACCTCCGGCGTCGCGGTGACGAAGAGCTTGGCCGGGGCCTCCGGGCAGATTACCGTGCCGATATCGCGCCCGTCGAGCACGGCCCCGCCGGCTTGCGCTGCGAAGCGCCGCTGCCGGGTCAGCAGGCCGGCGCGCACGGCCGGCATGGCCGCGACCACGGAAGCCGCCTCGCCGATCTCGCGGCCGCGCAATCGTTCCTCGGGGAAGGCAGTCTCGTCGAAGCTGCCGACGATGGCTTCGGCCGCGACGGCATCATGGATGTCGTGGCCGGCATCGAGCATGGCGCGCGCCACCATCCGGTAGAGCAGGCCGGTATCGAGATAGGGCAGGCCGTAATGCGCGGCGAGCCGGCGCGCGAGCGTGCCCTTGCCGGAGGCGGCAGGGCCGTCCACGGCGATGACGAGCCGGCCGGACCGGGCCGGGCTCATCCGATCTGGCCTCCGAGCCCGTTCATCAGCGAAACGAAGCTCGGGAAGCTCGTCGCGATCATCAGCCCGTCATCGACTACGACAGGATTCTGGGTGGCCAGCCCCATGACGAGGAAGCTCATCGCGATGCGGTGGTCGAGATGGGTCGCGATCGGCCCGCCGCCACGCACCGGTCCGCCGCCCGAACCCTCGACGACGAGGTCGTCGCCCTCGATCCGGCAGGTCACGCCGGCAGCCTTCAGCCCGGCCTCGACCGCGGCGAGACGGTCGGATTCCTTGACGCGCAGCTCCTGCAGGCCGCGCATCCGTGTCGTGCCCGTGGCGAAGGAGGCGGCCACCGCGAGAACCGGATATTCGTCGATCATCGCCGGCGCCCGCTCCGGCGGCACCGTCACGCCCTTGAGGCTGGAGGCGCGCACGCGCAGGTCGCAGACCGTCTCGCCGCCCTCGTTGGCCTCGCGCTCGATCGTGATGTCGGCGCCCATCTCGCGCAGCGTGGTCAGCAGCCCCGAGCGCAGCGGATTGGTCATCACGCTCTCGATCAGGATGTCCGAGCCCGGCACGATCAGCCCCGCCACCAGCGGGAAGGCGGCCGAGGACGGGTCCGCCGGCACGACGATCGGCGCTGCCTTCAGCTCCGGCTGGCCCTTCAGCACGATGCGCCGGCCATGTTCGCCCTCTTGCGTCACCGTGATCTCGGCGCCGAAATGCGCGAGCATCTTCTCGGTGTGGTCGCGGGTGGCTTCGGTCTCGATCACGGTGGTCTCGCCGGGCGCGGCGAGCGCGGCCAGCAGCACGGCCGACTTGATCTGCGCCGAGGCGACCGGCGGGCGATAGGTGATCGGGATCGCCTCCTTCGGGCCGCGCAGGGTCAGCGGCACGCGGCCGCCCTCCTGCTGCGAGACGACGACCGTGCCCATCTGCTCGAGCGGGTCGAGGATGCGCCGCATCGGCCGCTTGCGCAGCGAGGCGTCGCCATCGAAGGTCGTGGTGATCGGATGCGAGCCGCAGATGCCCATCATCAGGCGCGAGCCGGTGCCGGCATTGCCGAAATCGAGAACCTCGGATGGTTCGCGCAGGCCGCCGACGCCGACGCCCTGCACGCGCCAGGCGCCGGGCCCGTCATGATGGACGATGGCGCCGAGTGCGCGGGCCGCTGCGGCCGTGCGCATCACGTCCTCGCCTTCGAGCAGGCCGGTGACCTTGGTCTCGCCGATCGCCAGGAGGCCGAAGATCATCGCCCGGTGCGAGATCGACTTGTCGCCGGGCACGCGGACGCGGCCCTTCAGCGGCCCCCCGGCGCGGGCGGTGACGGGAACGGGGTCATGGTCGTGGGACACGGTGGGCGGTCTCTGCGGGCTGGCCGAAAGGAATGCAGAAAGGGCCGTAGCATGCCCGCGCGCGGCGCGCCAAGGCGCGGCCACGGCGGCTTGGCGAAAGGTCGCTTTCGGGCGCTCGCGGGGCGCGCCTTGAAAATCAACATTTGACAGCGCCGCCTACCCCGACTAACGGACGCGCCTGCTTTTCAAAACATGATAGTTGAAGGTCCGACGCAGTGGCGAAACCGGAACTCGGAACGAAGCGCGTTTGCCCGGTCACGGGCCGCAAATTCTATGACCTGAACAAGGACCCGATCGTCTCGCCCTATACGGGGCAGGCTTATCCGCGGGCCGTGTTCGAGCCGCAGGCTAAAGCTGCTGCCGCTGCAGTGGCGAAGCCCGAAGCCGATGAGGAAGATGAGACCGAGGCCGCCGATGGCGCCGTCGAGCTCGTTTCGCTCGACGAGGCCGATGCCGAGGCTTCGGAGAAGGAGGCCGTCGTCACCAGCGAGGACGATATCGAGGTCGAGGATGTCGGCGGCGATGACGAGGACGACACCTTCCTCGAAGAGGATGAGGAAGGCGACGACGACGTCTCCGACCTGATCGATGGCGACATCGAAGGCGACGAGGACAACTGATCCACAGCCTCGAAAAAAGATGACGACACGGCGACATTAAGCGCTTGTGTCTTCCGCCCGAGCCGCCTATAGAGCGCTTCGTCGCCGGCAGGGCGGCCCGGACGGAACCGCCGAGGCGGTACCAAAATCCGGTTGGTGATCGGTCCCCAAGCCGATCATCGCGAGTGGGGCCATAGCTCAGTTGGGAGAGCGCTTGAATGGCATTCAAGAGGTCGGCGGTTCGATTCCGCCTGGCTCCACCAAATTTCTTCCGAGACCCTGACAGGCTGGTGTTTCGGATCACGCTTCGGCGCTGCCCTGACATGTCGAGCGCTTCCGGCCGATCTGGAACCTGATGGCATGCTCCTTTGTCGCGCATCACCTGATTCGCCCAAGGCTTGTCACGTATCGCAGGTCGGTCGCGCCCGGACGGCGGAATCGGGCGGGCGCTCCCTGGCTCTCGCGTCGTTCACGCTGACGCTTCCGTCTTGCTCCGCCGGAGGCCGCGAATCACCCGTCGGCTTGCCGCGCAGGCAATCGCGAATAGCGGTGTAAAAGCCGCCCCGTTGCACGTTCCCTGGAAGGAAGCAGGAATGGCCAAGCGCACCAAATCCAAAGCCCTGGATACCGAGTTCACCATGTTCGATGTCGTCTACGAGGACGGGTCGCGGACATCGAACCGGCGCGTTCTGACGTCGTTGCTCGGCGGCCTGGATGGCGATGAACCTGCCCGGACAGCGATCGAGGAGCAGGACCAGGCCATCTCGGAGAAGTCGGGCAAGCCGCCTTTGGCGATTGCCACGCTCGTGCGGTCGTCCAAATCGTCGGCCGAGCCGGACGAGCGCAAGGATGGTCGGAAGAAGCGCTCGGCGTGAAAGCCTGCAACGACGGGGCTTGTCTTTCCTGAGGCGATGAGCGAGCACGCGGCCATGCCGCGCCGCTTGCAGGCGCGATCTGGAGGGCGGTTGTCCTGATGTCGGACCTGCAGACCATCCTGCGCGAGCCGCGCTACGATCTCGTCACCGCGCCGACGCCGCTCCAGCGTCTCTCAGGTTTCGAACGGAAGCTCGGCCGTCCCTGCCTCTACATGAAGCGCGACGACCTGATGGAGATCGGGCTCGGCGGCAACAAGCTGCGCAGCCTCGAATTCTGGCTGGGCGCCGCGCTCCGGGAGCGGGCCGATATCGTCCTCGTCGCCGGCGGAGCGACGTCCAATCTCTGCCGCCTCACCGCAGCGGCAGCGACGATGGCCGGATTGGACTGCTTGATCATCCACAACGCCGAGGACAGCCCCGCAAATCGCGAGCGCTCCTTCCTGAACCGGCTGTTCGGCGCGGAAACCCGCTTCATCGGCCCGGTCGGCGAGGACGAGCGCGGAGCGGCGATGACGGTGGCGGCCGAAGAGCTGAATCGGCAGGGGCGCACGCCCTACATCGTCGGCGACGCCGTGCTCGGCGCGCTCGGTTATGTGCTGGCCGCTTTCGAACTGCACGAGCAGTCGCAGCGCGAAGCGGCACCTCTGCGCCACGTCTTCCTCGCGGGCTCGATGGGGCCGACCGAGGCCGGCTTCATCTTCGGCAACGCCATGCTCGGCCACCCCTTCCAGGTCCACCTCGTCAGCGTCGAATACGAGCAGGCCGAACTGGAGGCGCGCATCCGTCGGATCTACGATGGCATTGCCGAGCGAACGGGTTTGGCAATCGGCGGGCTCGACGAGGCGCCGCTGCACTATCACATGGCCCATCTCGGCGGCGGCTGGGGCGTTCCCACGCCGGAATCGGAAGCGGCGATCCTCGCCTTCGCCCGCACCGAGGGCATCCTGGTCGAGCATGTCTACACGGCGAAGACCTGCGCCGGTTTCCTCGATCTCGTGGCGAATGGTGTGATTCCGCGGGACGAGCCGGCCTGCATCCTCCATACCGGCGGGACGGCCTCGCTCTTCGCCCAGCGCGAGCAGTTTCGCACTGTGAGCTGAGAGCCTCGGTTCCGGCTGCGGTCAGAAGCGCGAGCGCGGCCGGTAGGGCTGGGCCAGATCGCGAGCATTGTTGAGAGCCAGCGCAAGCTCGGTGATATGCAGGGCGAGCGCGCCCGAGAAGCGCGGCGCCTCGCCGCGCCTGATCGCCTCGGCCTGATCCGCCACGCCGCGCATGAAGTCGATCTGCGAGGGAAAGCCGGGCAGGGCCTTGCTCGTCGGCGGGGCGGGGTAAGGCAGCTTGCGTCCCGGCGTAGGCTTCCACGGCAGCACGCGCCCGAGCTTGGCTTCCGCCCGCGTCAGAAGCCGCCCGAGCAGTGGCCGGGGGGCATCGGTCTCCTCGACATGCACCGCGGAGCGATTGTCCCAGAGATCGCGCACCGTCAGCGAGCCCTTCTCGGCGAAGATTTGCAGCGAACGGTCGCGCGGCGCGGCGAGCCCGTTGGTCAGTCTCGCGACGACACCGGAGCGGAAGGTCAGGCAGCCGACCGAGAAATCCGGCGCCATAGCGATATGCCTGGTGCCCGGCCCCTTGTCGGGGAAGCTCACGGCCGAGAAGGCGGTCAGGCTCTCGACCGGGCCGAACAGCGTCACCAGCCAGGACAGCGCGTAGCCGGCATGCTCCAGCGTGCAGCCGATCTCGAATTCGTGCAGTCCCGGCCAGGGCGCACCCGAGCGCGAGCGCCAGCTGGCCCATTTGTCGCGGAAGACCGGGCCGTCCTCCATCGCGGCATAGACCAGCCGCGGCGCACCGATCCGGTCGGAGCGCAAGGCATCCTCGACGAGGCGATGCGTGTCGCTGAGCCCGTTGGCGGGGGCGGTCGCCAGCGTCAAACCGGCGGCCTCGGCCTGTGCGATGAGAGCCTCGGCCTGCGCCAGCTCCATCGCCAGCGGCTTCTCGCAATAGACGTGTTTGCCAGCGGCGAGCGCGCGGCTGGTGATCTCGTAATGGCTCTCCGGCGTCGTCAGGTTGACGACGATCTGCACGGCCGGATCGGCGAGCAGAACATCGAGATCGGGGTAGGCGGGGACATTGTGGAAGGCGCGGAAGGCTTCGAGCCGCGCCGCGCCGCGATCCCATACGCCCGCGAGAGCAAGCGCCGGATGGTTCGCCAGCGTCGTCATATAGTAGTCGGCGACGAAACCCGTGCCGACGATCGCGATCTTCATGCTTGAACCCGTTCCATCGACCCACAAGCCGATGGAACGGCCTCTATCAGGCAAGAATGAAGATCGGCTTTCGCGAAAGCGCGACTTACGCCGCCCCGATCGCGTTGGACGGCGTCTGCCGGTCGGTGATCTGCTGGCCGAACAGGCTCCCAGCGAGTTCGACCGCGAGACGGGCGGTCTGGCCGCGATCGTCGAGGAACGGGTTGAGCTCGACGATATCCATCGACCGCACCAGCCCGGAATCGTGCAGCAGCTCCATCACCAGATGCGCCTCGCGATAGGTCGCGCCGCCCGGCACGGTGGTGCCGACGCCCGGCGCCAGCGGCGGGTCGAGGAAATCGACGTCGAAGGAGACATGCAGCACGCCGTTCGCGGCGCGCACCTTCTCGATCACCTGACGGATCAGGACGCCGACGCCGTGCTCGTCGATGGCGCGCATGTCGGCGATGTCGACGCCGCGCGCCTTCACCGCCGCCTTCTCCAGCGGGTCGATCGAGCGGATGCCGAACAGGCTGAGCTGCTCATATGGGATCGACGCACGCGGCTCCGAGCCCAGCAGGTCGTCGAGCCCGGCTTCGCCGCAGAGGAAGGCCGAGGACATGCCGTGCATGTTCCCGGAGGGCGAGATCGCCGGCATGTTGAAATCGGCATGGGCGTCGAGCCAGAGCACGAAGAGCTTGCGGCCCTGCTCCTGCCAGTGGCGGGCAACGCCGTTGACCGAGCCCATCGACAGGCTGTGGTCGCCGCCGAGGAAGATCGGTGTGTCGCCGGAGCGGGCGAGTTCGTAGGCGCGAGCGCTGAGTGCGCGCATCCAGGCGGCGATCTCGTTGTAGAAACGGGCATTGGCGGGGGCCGGGCCGTCGACCGGGGCGAGGTCGCGCGGCAGGATGTCGCCATGGTCGCTGACCGTATAGCCGAGGCTTTCCAGCACGCTGACGAGGCCGGCGGTGCGCAGGCCGGCCGGGCCCATCAGCGCGCCGCGGCGCGAGGCGCCGACCTCGATGGGCGCGCCGAGCAGGGCGATGCGGCCCTGGGAAGCGGGAGCGGTGGCTGAAGAGGCGGTCATTCCAGTAGTCCGTCTATGCGATTTCGGTAGGCGTCATGCGCCGACGCGCCGTCCATGGCGCATCGGCTTGCCCCTGTCGAGTGTTGTGGTCAGCGGCGCTTGAGCAGGATCATCTTCTCCTGCGTCATGTCGCGCATCGTGTAGGGGATGCCGCCGGTGCCATAGCCGGACACCCGTCGGCCGGCGAAGGGCATCCAGTCAGTGCGGAAGGTCGTGGGATCGTTGACCATCACGGCGGAGGCATCGAGCCGGTTCGCGGCGCGCAGGGCCACGTCGATATCCCCAGCGAAGATACTGGCCTGGAAGGCGACGGGCAGCGAATTCGCCCGCGCGATTGCGTCGTCGAGCTTGCTGTAGCGATAGATCGCGACGACCGGGCCGAAGACCTCCTCGCTGGAGATGCGGGCTTCCGGATCGGGGTCGATCAGTACGGTCGGCTCCAGCGTCGTCTCCGACAGGCGCTTGCCGCCGGTGGCGAGCCGCGCGCCGCCCTTCACGGCTTCGTCGATCCAGGAGGCGACGCGGTCGGCTTCCTTCGGGATGATCAGCGGCCCGACTTCGGTATCGGCCAAAGTGGGATCGCCGGTGCGCAGCTTCTTCACGCGGGCGACGAGCCGCTCGGTGAAGTCGTTGATAACAGCGTCATGGACATAGATCCGCTGCGTCGACACGCAGACCTGTCCGGCATGGTAGTAGCCGCCCTTCACGATCGGCTCGATGATCCCGTCGAGATCGGCGCTCCTGTCGACGATCGCCGGCGCGACGCCGCCATGCTCCAGCGCCGAGCGGGCGCCATGGGCGAGCTTCGAATGCAGGTACCAGCCGACCTTGGCGGAGCCGATGAAGCTCAGGAAGGCGATGCGCGGATCGGTCGCGAACTTTTCCGCCAGCGCCGTCTCCTCGGGCACGAATGTCTGGCACCAGGCTTCCGGCAGGCCGGCCTCATGCACCAACTTGACGAAGTCGATGCAGGAGAGCGGCGTCGTGCCGGCGGGCTTGACGATGACCGGGCAGCCGACCGCTATCGCCGGCGCGACCTGATGCACGATCAGGTTGAGCGGGTGGTTGAAGGCCGAGATCGCCGCGACGATGCCGATCGGCTCCTTGGTGGTGAAGGCCCAGCGATCGGCGGCCGCCGCCGAGAGCCCCATCGGAATCTCGCGCCCGGCGAAGTTCCGGAGTTCTTCGGCCGCGTTGTAGACGCCGTCGACGGCGCGGTTCGCCTCGACGATCGCGTCCGGCAGCGGCTTGCCGCCCTCGCGCGCGATCTGCATGGCGAAATGGTCGCGCCTTGCTTCGAGGAGGCCGGCGAGCTTGCGCAGGATCGCGATGCGCTGATGCGGCTTCAGCCAATTGTCGCGATCCTTGAAGACGGCCTGCGCCGCCTGCAGCTTGCGTTCGAGCGCGGCCTCGTCGTCGGTCTCGATCTCGGTGATCGGGGCGCGGTCATAGGCCTGAACAACCTGGAGCATGGTTTTTCTCCAAAGAGTGTCGCGGGTCATCCCGGACGGAGCGAAGCGAAGATCCGGGATCCATTCCTGAACCGTTTTTGGAAGCGCTCCGGCATGGATCCCGGGTCTCCCTTCGGTCGCCCGGGATGACCCGCGGTGAGCGATGAAGCGCGGCTTAAGCCAGATCGACGTCCGGCACCTTGTTCCGGAGTTCCTCGACGAGGACGCGGGTGTTCTCGGAGTAATCGATCGGGCAATCGACGAGGTGGACGCCACCGCCCTTGAAGGCGGCTTCCAGCGTCGGCACCAGCGCCTCGGCCGAAGTCACGCGCGAGCCCTTGGCGCCATAGGCCTCGGCATAGCGCACGAAGTCCGGGTTGCCGAAGGTCATGCCGTAATCGGGGAACTGATCGACGGCCTGCTTCCAGCGGATCATGCCATAGGCGCCGTCATTGAGAACGAGCACGACGAGGTTGAGCCCGAGCCGGACCGCCGTCTCCATCTCCTGCGAGTTCATCATGAAGCCGCCATCGCCGCAGACGGCCATGACGCGTCGCTCGGGATGGAGCATCGCCGCCATCATCGCCGAGGGCAGGCCGGCCCCCATCGTCGCCAGCGCATTGTCGAGCAGCAGCGTGTTGGCGACATGGGTGCGGTAGTTCCGCGCGAACCAGATCTTGTACATGCCGTTGTCGAGGCAGACCATGCCGTCCTCCGGCATCACCGCGCGCACGTCATGGACGAGCCGCTGCGGCGTCACCGGGAAGCGGTCCTCCTCGGCGCGGGCGTTGATCTTGGCCAGGATTTTCTGGCGCCGCTCCAGCATCTGCGTCTGTTCGGGCAGCTTGCCTTCCAGCCGGTCGGCGAGCCCCGTCATTGTGACACCGATATCGCCGATCACCTCCGCGTCGGGGTGATAGACCTGCTCGACATTGGCGGACTGGAAGCCGAGATGGATCACCTTCGGCCCGCCGGCATTGCGCATCAGGAAGGGCGGCTTCTCGATCGTGTCGTGCCCGACCGCGATGATGAGGTCGGCCGCGGCGATGGCCTCATGGACATAGTCGCCCTCGGAGAGCGCGGCCGTGCCGAGATAGAGGTTTGAGCCGCCGGTGACGGCGCCCTTGCCCATCTGGGTGTTGAAGAAGGGCAGGCCGATGCGGCGTACCGCGGCCGAGAGCGGCTCGACCAGCCGCGGCCGGTTGCCGGCGGCGCCGATCATCACCAGCGGCCGCTTGGCGGCGAGGATCATCGCAGCCGCGCGATCGAGCGGGGCCGCCGGCGCGACCGGCCGGTCGAGCGGGTGGACCGGGATCAGCGGGACATCCTCGATCTCCTCGGCTGCGACATCCTCTGGCAATTCGAGATGGACCGGGCCCGGCCGCTCCTCCATCGCGACGCGGAAGGCATCGCGCACCACGGAGGGAATGCTGGCGGGGCTGACGATCTGGCGCGTCATCTTGGTCAGCGGGCGCATCGAGGCGACGACATCGACGATCTGGAAGCGCGCCTGCTTGGCGGTCATGATCGCCTTCTGCCCGGTGAGCAGGATCATCGGCATCGCCCCGAGATGGGCATAGGCTGCGCCGGTCGAGAAATTCAGCGCGCCCGGTCCGAGCGTCGCGATGCAGACGCCGGGACGGCCGGTCAGGCGGCCATGCGTCGCGGCCATGAAGGCGGCGGCCTGCTCGTGCCGCGTCAACACCAGCTCGATCTTCGACTTGCGCAGGGATTCGACGACGTCGAGATTTTCCTCGCCGGGAACGCCGAAGACGCGATCGACGCCCTCGTTCTCAAGCGCCTCGACCAGAAGATCGGAACCCTTCTTCATCGCCCGTGCCTTTCGCGGAGATAGCCTCGTCGAACGGCAAGGCTAGGCCTTCGACGTAGGAAGGCAACCGGGGGCGTGTCAGGGCGCGCAGCACATGGCAGTCCTGCCCGGCCGCGACTTGAAGCGCATGTTCCGATACCGGCTCAGGCCGCCTGTTTCAGCGCGATCTCGAAGGGCGAGAAGGTCACCGCGCCGCCCTGCACCGCGACCAGCGTGTTGCAGGGCAGGGCCTGCCAGCATTCGCGGGCGGCATCGACCGGCTCCGAGGCGACGACGACGCTGTCGGGCCGCTCGCAGACATAGAGGCTCGGCGGCTTCGTATCGGAGGACCAGCGGATTGCATGGATGCTGTCGCCATCGGCGAGGGCGGCGGCGCAGCGCAAGGGTTCGCGGATGCCGGCCTGCTGCATCAGCGCGAGCGCGTCCGACAGGGCGGCGGCGAGCGCCTGCCCCGGGGCCATGCCTTCCGCCAGATGGGACAGGGCGAGCAGGAAGATGGCTTCGGAGTCGGTCGTGCCGGCGCGGGCGCTGTAGAGCGAATCCGGAATCAGCGCCTCGAGCCGGCGGCGGATCGTGCCGTAGCCGCCGATCTGGCCGTTATGCATGAAGAGATAGCGGCCATGGACGAAGGGGTGGCAGTTCGCCCGCGTCGTCGCCGTGCCGGTGGCGGCGCGGACATGGGCGAAGAACAGATGCGAGCGTACCTGCCGTGCGATCGAAAGCAGGTTCTCGTCGGACCAGGCGGGCCTGACCTCGCGATAATGGCCCGGCTCCGGCCGCTCGCCATACCAGCCGACGCCGAACCCGTCGCCATTGGTGCCGGTCTTGGCCTCTTCGGCATGGAGCGACTGATGGATCAGCGAGTGGCAGGGCGAGGCGACGAAATCCTCGAGGAAGACGGGAACGCCGGAATAGGCGAGGAAACGGCACATCGGCGCCTCGAATCGACGGTTGGAAGCGAGCCGGAGAATAATGTTCTCCGAAGATGAACGCGAACATAACGTTTCTTCGCCGAGGCGGCGAGGTCGGCCCCTGCACGCAATCTGCTGCTGCGAAAACAGGCAGTCGCGCACTTCGCCTTTGGTCCAATGGATAAGGCCCGCACAGTCTTGCGTGCAGCGCATCCCTCCTATACCGATCCAGCGCATAAACTGCGCATAAACACGAACCGGCCTGACATATCCGGTCCATGGCGCCTCTCGACGGGAGCGGGAATGTGAAGGGTCTCCTTGGCATCAGCCGGGTCATCGACGTGGTCAACGGCTTCATCGGCAGGAAAGTCGCCTGGCTGATCCTGATTGCGGTTATCGTCGCGGCCGGCAACGCGATCATCCGCAAGACCTTCAACTGGTCATCCAATTCTCTGCTCGAGCTGCAATGGATGCTGTTCGGCGCGGTCTTCCTGATGTGCGCGTCATGGACGATGCAGGTGAAGGAGCACATCCGCATCGACATCGTGAATGCCACGCTGCCGAAGCGCGTCCGCCAATGGATCGAACTGCTGGGTCATACGCTCTTCCTGATGCCGTTCTGCCTGCTGATCGTCTACCATTCCTGGCCGTTCTTCATGCGCTCCTACGCCATCAACGAGCAGTCGCTCTCGGCTGGCGGCCTGCCGCAATGGCCGGCCAAGGGCCTCGTCGTCATCGGCTTCGTGATGCTGACCTTCCAGGGCATCTCCGAGATCATCAAGACGATCGCGATCATGCGCGGCGATCTCGAGGACGATGAGGCGGCGCTCGGCCATGCCGCGGCGGCCGAGGCGGAAGCCCAGCGCCTGCTCGACCAAGCCAAGGAACAGGGCCTCGCCTCGTGAGCGGCCCGCAAGAAGTCCGGAACCGTCCCATGCACGCTCATCGCCTTCCGCGCGTCGCCGGCCTGCTGCTCGCGCTCACGCTCCTCGCCTTCTTCGGCCTCCATACCGGCGACGCCTTCGCGGCGGGCGGCGGCATCGGAGACTTCCTGCGCGTCAACATGGCGCCGGTGATGTTTGCCGCCCTCGTCGTCTTCCTGCTGCTCGGCTATCCCGTCGCCTTCGCGCTCGCCGCCAACGGCCTGCTCTTCGCGCTGATCGGCATCGAGCTCGGCATGTTCCAGGAGAACTTCCTCCAGGCCCTGCCCGAACGCATCTACGGCACGATGAACAACGACGTGCTGCTGGCCGTGCCGTTCTTCACATTCATGGGCCTGATCCTCGAGCGTTCCGGCATGGCCGAGGATCTGCTCGACACCATCGGCCAGCTCTTCGGGCCGATCCGCGGCGGCCTCGCCTATGCCGTGATCTTCGTCGGCGCGCTTCTTGCCGCGACCACCGGCGTCGTCGCGGCCTCGGTGATCTCGATGGGCCTGATCTCGCTGCCGATCATGCTGCGCTACGGCTATGATCGGCGCCTCGCCTCGGGTGTCATCGCGGCCTCTGGCACGCTCGCGCAGATCATCCCGCCCTCGCTCGTCCTGATCGTGCTCGCCGACCAGCTCGGCCGCTCGGTCGGCGACATGTACGAGGGCGCCTTCATCCCCGGCCTCGTGCTCTCGGCGATGTATGCCGGCTACGTCTTCCTCGTCACCATGGTCTATCCCAATCGCGCGCCCGGCCTGCCGCCGGAAGCGCAGACCCTGCGCGATGCCGACGGCAAGACGCGACGCCTGTCGCTGCTCGTCGTCGCGGTGCTCTCGCTGGCGCTGGCCTATGGCTACATGAAGCTCTTCACCAAGCTGACGGCGGGCGCCGATTTCGTCATCCTGACGATGTCACTGATGGTGGCGATCTCCTTCGTCATCGCGCTGGTCAACAAGCTCCTGGGTCTTGGCCTGCTCTCGCGCATGACCGAGCAGGTCGTCTTCGTGATGGTGCCGCCGCTGGCGCTGATCTTCCTGGTGCTCGGCACGATCTTCATCGGTGTCGCCACGCCGACCGAAGGCGGCGCGATGGGCGCCGCCGGCGCGATCCTGCTCGCCTATGGCAAGAAGCGCATGACCTTCGACCTGCTGCGGCAGGCGACGGAATCGACGGCCAAGCTCTCGGCCTTCGTGCTCTTCATCCTGGTCGGCGCGCGCGTGTTCTCGCTGACCTTCTACGGCGTCAACGGCCATCTCTGGGTCGAGCATCTGCTGGTCGGTCTGCCCGGCGGCGCGACGGGCTTCCTGATCGTCGTCAACGTGATGGTCTTCCTGCTCGCCTTCTTCCTCGACTTCTTCGAGCTGGCCTTCATCGTCGTGCCGCTGCTCGGACCGGCCGCGGAGAAGCTCGGCATCGACCTGATCTGGTTCGGCGTCATCCTCGGCGTGAACATGCAGACCTCGTTCATGCACCCGCCCTTCGGCTTCGCCTTGTTCTTCCTGCGCTCGGTCGCGCCGAAGAACGCCTACAAGGATCGTGTCACCGGCAGGATGATGGAGCCGGTCACCACCGGCCAGATCTACTGGGGCGCCGTGCCCTTCGTGGTGATCCAGTGCATCATGGTCGCGCTCGTCGTGATCTTCCCGAGCATGGTGATGCACTACAAGGCCTCGGCCGTGCAGCTCGACCAGAAAGCGATCGACAAGCAGTTCGACTCGATCCAGATCCCCGGCCTCGGCAGCACGGGCCTGCCGGGCGGCTTCGACCTGAACGCGCCGCCGGTCATCGGCACGCCGCCCAAGCCATAAGGCGGGTCGTGTCGTGACGAGAGCGGCCGGCAGGCTCATTGCAATGGCGTCACTCGCGTTCATGGCGACGCCGGGTTCAGCCTTCGCGGCGGGCGATATCGGCGGTGCCGGCATGGGGGGCGGCTGGGCCTTGCCCTTCGCCGGCATGCTGCTCTCGATCGCGCTGGGGCCCGTGCTGTTCCCGCATCTCTGGGAGCATCACTACGGCAAGTTCGCCGCCTTCTGGGCCGCGCTGACGCTGGTGCCGCTCGTCCTGCTGCGCGGCGTCGATCCGGCGCTGGGCGCGCTGCTGCACACGGCGCTGCTCGACTACATCCCCTTCATCATCCTGCTCTTCGCGCTCTTCACCATCGCGGGCGGCATCCTGATCTCGGGCAACCTGCACGGAACGCCGGCGACCAACACGGTGCTGCTGGCGATCGGTACGGCACTGGCGAGCTTCGTCGGCACGACCGGCGCCTCGATCATCATGATCCGGCCCGTGCTGCGCGCCAATGACGACCGGCGCTTCAACGTCCATGTCGTCGTCTTCTTCATCTTCCTGGTCTCGAATATCGGCGGCTCGCTGACGCCGCTCGGCGACCCCCCGCTCTTCCTCGGCTTCCTGCGCGGCGTCGACTTCTTCTGGACCACGACGCATCTGCTGCCCGAGACGGCTTTTGCGGTCGCCGTACTGCTCGCCCTGTTCTACGCGCTCGACAGTTGGTTCTTCCGCAAGGAGGAGGGCTTTCCGAAGCTCAAGGACCCGACGCCGGATCGTGCCATCAAGCTCTGGGGCAAGGTCAATATCCTGCTGCTGGCCGGCGTCATCGCCGCGATCCTGATGTCGGCGAACTGGAAGCCGGGCGTGGCCTTCACCGTCCATGGCGTTCCCGTCGAGGGCCAGAACCTGTTGCGCGACGTCGCCCTGCTCGTTCTCGCCGGCCTCTCGCTCAAGCTCACGCCCGGCCCGGTCCGCGCCGGCAACGAATTCTCCTGGGGGCCGATCAAGGAGGTCGCCAAGCTCTTCGCCGGCATCTTCATCTGCATCATCCCGGTGCTGGCGATGCTGCAGGCGGGCAAGAACGGCGCCTTCGCTTCGCTGGTTGCGCTGGTCAGCAATGCCGATGGCAGCGCCAATACGGTCGCCTATTTCTGGCTGACCGGCATGCTCTCGTCCTTCCTCGACAACGCACCGACCTATCTCGTCTTCTTCGAGCTGGCGGGCGGCGATCCCAGGGCGCTGATGACGACGGGGGCACTGACGCTGGCGGCGATCTCGGCCGGCGCGGTCTTCATGGGCGCCAACAGCTATATCGGCAACGCCCCGAACTTCATGGTCTACGCCATCGCCAAGGACCGGAAGGTGAAGATGCCGAGCTTCTTCGGCTATATGCTCTGGTCCGGCGCGATCCTGATCCCGCTCTTCGTGGTGCAGACGGTCCTGTTCTTCCGGTAAAGGAAGGGTGTCATCCCGTGCGCGCCGCAGCATGCAATGCTGCTGCGCAGACACGGGACCGTCCGACGAAAGAGGCGCTTCCTCTGCGCGCTCGGAAAAGGTGCCCTATCCTGCCGCCGGTCCCGTGTCTGCGCAGCGGCACTTCGCGCCGCAGCGCGCACGGGATGACAGCGGTGGTCACTGCCGCCCGGTCGGCACGCCCTCCCGGATCTTCTCGGAGAAATGCGGATCGTCCGGCGAGATGCTCCGCGCGTGTTCGCTGATGCTGCCGAGGCGAGTGAGCTCGGCCAGCGGAACGTCCTGCCGGATCGCGCCGGTATCGCGGAGATAGCCCGGCAGGTAGCCGGAGAGCAGCACGCGCGGATCGGTCGGCAGCGGAAACCGCCAGCCCGGCGTCACCGTCCCCGCGAGATGATAGACCACCGTCGTGCAATTGGTCGTCAGCGTGTTGTACCAGCGCGGTTTGGCGGCCAGCGCGTTGATGTCGTCGACATAGGCGAGGAACAGGCCGCGCGCCTGCGCCACTCCGGCGCTGAGCCGGTAGAGGCGGACGTCCTCCCGCCGCGCATGGGTTCGCAGCGCCACGATATCGCGCTCGTCGGCGGCGACATAGGCCATCTCGTACCTGCGGAAGAAGCCGGCCAGCGCCGACCACTCCTCGCCCTTCTCGCGCCGGACCTCGATCGAGAAGGTCAGCGGCACGGCATTCGTGAAGGTGAAGCTTACGAGCAGATGCGCGATCGCCTCGCCTGACCAGTAGCTCAGGAAGATGTCGGCGCCGCTCAGCTTCGACAGGTCGTAGCGTCGGGTCTCCCAGCGCTGGTCGTAGTCCGTTTCCGAGCGCCAGCGGAAATCGCGAAGATTGGAGACGGTGATCGCCTCGCCTTCGCGCGCGATGATGGGCAGCCGCGCGAGTTCGGGAATCCAGTCGCGGTCATGCGAGGGCTGGAGGCTGCTCCACCAACCGAGCAGGCCGACGAAGACCATGGCGAAGCCGAACGACAGGCGCGCATCGCTGGTCCAGATGCCGACCAGCCCAGCGAGCGCGGCGATGCCAAAGCCGATCGCCGCGACGATTCCCGTCGTGCCCGTCAGGCGGAACAGCAGGAAGCCCACGCTCCAGGCGGCGGCGCCGAGAATAACGAGGGTGAGGAGAAGTTTCAGCACAATGAAAAAGAGGCGGCTCATGGCCGCCTCTCGTAGCATAGTCTGGAGAGTTTGACCTCAGGCGGCGAGCGAGCTCGTCGGTGCGGCGGCCTTCACGGCGTCATCGACATGGTCCTCGAACTTGGCGAAGTTCTTGGCGAACATCTCGACGAGGTTCTTGGCTGTCTCGGCGAAGGCGGCCTTATCGGCCCAGGTCTTGACCGGGTACAGGATATGCGGCTCGACGCCGGGCACCGAGGTCGGCACCGCGAAACCGAAATAGGGATCGCGGCGGAAGTCGGCGCGGTTGAGCGAGCCGTCGAGCGCCGAGGAGAGCAGGCGGCGCGTCACGCGGATCGGCATGCGCCGGCCGGTGCCGTATTTGCCGCCGGTCCAGCCGGTGTTCACCAGCCAGCAATCGACATGATGCTTGGCGATGAAGTCACGCAGCAGGTTGGCGTATTCCGACGGATGCCGCGGCAGGAAGGGCGAGCCGAAGCAGGTCGAGAACTCGGGTTCGACGCCGGTCAGCCCGCGCTCCGTTCCGGCGACCTTGGCGGTGTAGCCGGAGAGGAAGTGGTACATCGCCTCGGCCGGGGTCAGCTTGGCGATCGGCGGCATCACGCCGAAGGCGTCGGCGGTCAGCATCACGATGTTCTTCGGGATGCCGGCGCGGCCGGTGCGCGAAGCGTTGGGAATGAAGTCGAGCGGATAGGCCGAGCGGGTGTTCTCGGTCTTGGTCTGGTCGTCGAAATCGACCTCGCGCGTCAGCGGGTCCATGACGATGTTCTCGAGCACCGTGCCGAAGCGCAGCGAGGCCGCGTGGATCATCGGCTCGGCCTCGGCCGAGAGACGGATCGTCTTGGCGTAGCAGCCGCCCTCGAAATTGAAGATGCCGTCCTTCGACCAGCCATGCTCGTCGTCGCCGATCAGCGTGCGCTCGGGGTCGGCCGAAAGCGTGGTCTTGCCGGTGCCGGACAGGCCGAAGAAGATCGCGGAATCGTCCTTGGAACCGACATTGGCCGAGCAGTGCATCGGCACCACGCCCTTGGTCGGCAGGACGTAGTTCAGATAGGTGAAGACCGATTTCTTCATCTCGCCGGCATAGGCCGAGCCGCCGATCAGCACGATCTTGCGGGTGAAGTCGATGGCGACGACGGTCTCGCTGCGGCAGCCATGGCGCTTCGGATCGGCCTTGAAGCTCGGCAGATCGACGATCGTCATCTCCGGCACATAGGCGTTGATCTCGTCGCGCGGCGGGCGGATCAGCAGGTTGCGGATGAACAGCGAGTGCCAGGCCATCTCGGTGAAGACGCGGGCCTTGACACGATGGACGGGGTCGGCGCCGCCATAAAGATCCTGCGCGAAGAGCTCCTTGCCCTCGGCATGGGCGAGGAAGTCGCCGAGCAGCGTCTCGAAATGCTCAGGCGACATCGCCTGGTTGTTCTCCCACCAGACGGTGTTCTCGGTCAGCGCGTCGCGCACCGTGAACTTGTCCTTCGGCGAGCGGCCGGTATGGGTGCCGGTATCGGCGCAGAGCGCGCCGCCGCGGGCGAGCCGGGATTCGCCGCGGTCCAGCGATTCCTCGTAGAGCTGCGGCGCATCCAGGTTCCAGTGCACGGCCCTCAGCTTGCGGAAGCCGAAGCCCTCGGCGCCTTGGGCGGCGTTGAACTGACCGATATTGTCCACTGAATTCCTCCGGAGGCCGCCATGCTCTCGGCGGCCCGTTGTCTTCACGAATGCGCATGGGCCGGTGGCAGGGCCCGGGCGTCGAAGGCGAGGCCGTGAGGCCACGATGGGTCTTTACGGCGATGCGGCCTTTCGCTCAAGTCATTGAAAAGACCTGATGACCTTGCGTCGGCTCCTAAATCGATTGAATTTCAACCTGTGGTAAATGGCCGCGCGGTCCCGCGGCCGTTCTGTTTCCAAGGCGATTTTCGGGGTGTCACGCGGCCTGGGTGCGCGCTTTCGTGGCAAGTTCCGCCAGGACGCGCCTGAGGCCGCCGGGGCCGTCCACCGAGGCCGGGAACGGCAGGCGCAGCGTCGCGCTGCCCAGTGCCATGTCGAGTCCGTCTGGGTCGAGCCCGATGGCACGCCAGTCTCCGGCCTTGGCGCCGAGCAGCCCCGTCGCATAGAGGCCGACCGCGTCGGCATGGTCCTCGTTCATATGCGCGACGGCGCCGGCCTCGACCTCCGCAAGCGCTGCGGCATGGGCAGGGTCGCTCATCAGGTCGGCCGGCGTCGGCGCAAAGGCGCGGGCGAAGCCGCCATTGAGGCTGGCCCCTTCGATGTCGAGGGCGAAGAAGGCGAAATCCGGGAAATCGGCATAGAGCGCCGATTTCGGCTGGCGCGCGAGATAGCGGCGGCGGATGCGGGCGCCGTCCTCGCTCTCGCGCTCGATCTTGCGCGCGCGGACCTTCAACGTGATCCGCGCATGGGCGAGCGGATCGCCCTTGCCGCCGGGCGAGATCAAGAGCGAAGCGCGCGGATCGCCTGCGATGTTGGCGGTGTGGGCGGCGAGGCCCGAGATCAGGATGACCGGGGTGCCGTCGATGTCGGTGGCGAGCCCGACGAGGCTCGCGGAGGGGTGGCCATCGGGGCCGAGCGTGGCCAGAGCGGCGGAGCGCGCCTCGCGCAGCAGGGCCTTGGCCTCCGCACGGACCGCCTCGTCCATCGGCTGAATCACGTCTTTGGCGGCCTTCGCCATGGAACCTCACTCCGATTTCCGGCCTGTGATACGGGGTCATAGGCAAATCGCCACGCCCCGGCTAGATTGCCGCCATGCTTTGGCCCCTCTCACGCGGGAGGGGAACCCTGTATTGCAACGAGAACAAGAGACGAAAGCCTTATGCCAACGATTGCGCTGGTCGACGACGACCGCAACATCCTGACATCGGTTTCGATCGCCCTCGAGGCCGAGGGCTATCGCATCATGACCTATACGGACGGTGCCTCGGCCCTCGACGGCCTCAAGCAGAACCCGCCCGACCTCGCGATCTTCGATATCAAGATGCCGCGCATGGACGGCATGGAGCTGCTGCGACGGCTGCGCCAGAAATCCGATCTGCCGGTCATCTTCCTGACCTCGAAGGACGAGGAGATCGACGAGCTCTTTGGTCTCAAGATGGGCGCCGACGACTTCATCCGGAAGCCGTTCTCGCAGCGCCTGCTGGTCGAGCGCGTCAAGGCGATCCTGCGCCGTGCCGGAGCCAAGGACGTGACCGCCGCCCCCCGCCCCGAGGATGCCAAGGCGCTTGAGCGCGGCCTGCTGCGCATGGACCCCGAGCGCCATACCTGCACCTGGCGCGGCGAGCCGGTGACGCTGACCGTCACCGAGTTCCTGATCCTGCAGTCGCTGGCGCAGCGCCCGGGCGTGGTGAAGAGCCGCAATGCCCTGATGGACGCCGCCTATGACGACGAGGTCTATGTCGACGACCGCACCATCGACAGCCACATCAAGCGCCTGCGCAAGAAGTTCAATCAGGTCGATGCCGAGTTCGACATGATCGAGACGCTCTACGGCGTGGGCTATCGCTTCAAGGAAGTCTGAGGCTAAAGCATTTTCGAGCGAAGCGGGCGCCGGTACGCGTGAAGAACCGAAGGTCCGCGTCAGCGAATATGCGATAAGGCCGAAGAGTTCTAAGGCGAGCGCGCGCCGGATTCGCCGCCGCCGTCATCCCGAGCGGAAAGCAAGCCGCAGCCATGGCAACCGTCGACAACGAGGCTAGAGCGTCCGCGCCGCCTGCCGGCTGGCGCGCCGTGCTGCGCCGCCGCACCGGCATTGCCTGGCGGCGCCTGGCGCGCGCGGTCTCGTTGCGTGCCGCCTCCAGCCTGACGCGGCGCATCCTCGTCCTCAATCTCGGCGGGCTCGTCGCGCTGCTGATCGGCTTCCTCTACCTCAACCAGTTCCGCGAGGGGCTGATCGAGGCCCGCGTCCAGAGCCTTCTCACCCAGGGTGAGATCATCGCCGGTGCGATCGCCTCCTCGGCCACGGTCGAGATCGATACGATCACCATCGATCCCGACAAGCTCCTGCAGCTTCAGGCCGGCGAGAGCGCGGGCATCGCCGAGGATCCGCTCGATTTCTCGATCAATCCCGAGAAGGTGGCGCCGCTCCTGCGCCGCCTGGTGACGCCGACCAAGACCCGCGCGCGGGTCTACGACAAGGACGGCATGCTCACCATCGACTCGCGCAGCCTCTATTCGCGCGGCGATGTGCTGCGCCTCGACCTGCCCCGCGTCGGCGAGCCCGACGAGCCGCCGCTGCTGGAGCGTACCTGGAACATGCTCCGCAACCGGCTCGGCAAGGCGGATGTCCCGGCCTATGACGATTTCGAGAACGCCAACGGCAAGTCCTATCCGGAGGTCGCTCGCGCTCTGAACGGTGCGCCGGCGAGCGTCGTGCGCGTCAATACCCGCGGCCAGACCATCGTCTCGGTCGCTGTGCCCGTGCAGCGTTTCCGCACCGTGAAGGGCGCCCTGCTGCTGTCGACCCAAGGCGGCGACATCGATGCGGTCATCGCCGCCGAACGCTTTGCGATCTTCCAGGTTTTCGCTGTCGCGGCCGGCGTGATGATCGTGCTCTCGATCCTGCTCGCTGGCACCATCGCCGAGCCGATCCGCAAGCTCGCAGAGGCGGCCCAGCGGGTGCGCCGCGGCGTCAAGTCGCGCGAGCAGATCCCGGATTTCAGCAGCCGCCACGACGAGATCGGCCATCTCTCCGGCACGCTGCGCGACATGACCAAGGCGCTCTACAGCCGCATCGAGGCGATCGAGAGCTTCGCGGCCGACGTCGCGCATGAACTGAAGAACCCGCTGACCTCGCTGCGCAGCGCCGTCGAGACCCTGCCGCGCGCCAAGACGGACGATGCCCGCGGTCGGCTGATGGCGGTGATCCAGCACGATGTCCGCCGGCTCGACCGGCTGATCTCGGATATCTCCGACGCCTCGCGGCTCGATGCCGAGCTTGCCCGCGACGATTCCGCACCGGTCGATGTCGCGCAAGTGCTCGGCGCCGTCGTGACGATCCAGAACGAGACGCGGCGCGAGGGCCAGCCCAAGATCGAGCTGAGCAGCGACCGGCGCAGCCAGCGCCTCGGCGACGACGCCTTCTTCGTGCTCGGCCACGATTCCCGCCTCGGCCAGGTCCTGGTCAATCTGATCGACAACGCCCGCTCCTTCTCGCCGCCCGACAAGCCGGTGAAGGTCATGCTCTCGCGCGTCGCCAACGACGTGCTGGTCACCGTCGAGGACGAGGGGCCGGGCATCGAGCCGCACGCGCTGGAGCGCATCTTCGAGCGCTTCTATACCGACCGCCCGAACGAGGGCTTCGGCCAGAATTCCGGCCTGGGCCTTTCGATTTCGCGCCAGATCGTCGAGGCGCATCGCGGCACGATCCGGGCCGAGAACCGCCTGGGGCCGATCGGCCCGGATGGCGAGGCACAGCGCCTCGGCGCCCGCTTCATCGTCTGCCTGCCGGCAGCCTATACCCATGCGGCCTGAGGCCGGGATGGCCGCGATGTCCATGCGAGAGCGAACCCGTATCCACGCGACCGTCATCGCTGTCGGCGAAGCCGGCATTCTGATCCGCGGCGCTTCGGGCACCGGCAAGTCCACGCTCGCGCTTGCGCTGATCGCTTTGGCCTCGCAGGCGGGCCGTTTCGCTAGGCTCGTCGCCGACGATCGCGTGGAGCTTGTGGCAAAGGGCGGGCGGCTGCTGGCACGGCCCGTCGCGCCGCTGGAGGGGATCGTCGAGCGGCGTGGGCTCGGCCTCACGCCCGAGCCGCATACGGGCGCGATCGTGGTCCGGCTCATCGTCGATCTGGCGGCCGAGGAGCCGGCGCGGATGCCGGAGCCGGAGGATCTCGTCGACAACCTCGCCGGCATCGACCTCCCGCGCCTGCGCATGACAGGGCGCGCCGGCGACGAGAGACTTGCGTTGAACGCGCTGGACTTATTCACAGAGGCCGAACGCTAACCACGATTTCGACAAGTTTGACGGTCGACGGCTTGCGTATACCGCGCTCCTGACGCATAAACCGCGACCTTGTCCGGGCGCTTGTGGCGCTCTCCGGTGCTGGATTGAATGATCGGACTGGTCCTCGTGACGCATGGGCATTTGGCGACGGAGTTCCGCGCTGCGCT
>Ga0209368_1000153_pt1 | contig 106224 bp, 91 predicted proteins | sample EBPBio242008_DNA_FD_185862 | JGI IMG/M metagenome (GOLD analysis project Ga0209368, IMG submission 185862) | Wastewater treatment Type I Accumulibacter community from EBPR Bioreactor in Madison, WI, USA - Reactor 1_4/24/2008_ DNA (SPAdes)... | ecosystem: Engineered > Bioreactor > EBPR >...
CGGCCGCGATAGGCGGTCTCGATCCGGTTGGTCAGGTCGCCGCCCGCGATCGCCGACAGGGCCCCGGCGAATTCCGTCGTCGCGCCGTCAACAACCGCGTTGATCTCGTTGATGCCGGCGACCAGCCGCTGCATCTGCTCGTCGGCATCGTCGATCTGCAGGCGCGCCGAGAAATCACCGGCCGCGGCCGCGGCGACGACCTCGCCGACATCCGAGACCACCGCTTCCATCGACTGCGCCCGGGCGAGGCGCGCGGCCGCGGCGGCGCGCTCCTGCTCCTGCAGCAAGGCGACCTGCTCGGTGCTCTGGCGCAGAACGGAGACGGCACGCGCCATGGCGCCGATCTCGTCCGGACGCTCGGAATGGGGGACATTGACGCTGGTATCGCCAGCGGTCAGCTTATCCATGACCTGGCTGAGGTCGAGGATCGGGCGGGTGATCGAGCGCTGCGCGAAGACGAGCGCGACACCGACCGAAACCAGAAGCGTCGTCAGCAGGATGATCGGCATCAGCCACTGCACCTGCCGGGTGAAGGCGGTCGCCTCGTCGCCAACCATGATGCTGGCCTTCTCCACGCGCTGGCTGAAGCTGATCAGCAGATCGTTCAGAGCCTTGCGGTTGGCGCGATTGGCTTCGTTGTTCCCTTGCTCGTTCGCGGCTGCCGGAGAAACTTCGCGCCCGAGCCGAGCGGTCTCGGTCCGGAAGACGATGAATTCATCGACCGCCTTGGCGATCTGATCGACGACTGCGCGCTCTTCCGCCGGAGCAACCTTCTTCAGATCGGCGGTGAACTTGCGCAGCGCCGGGAAGCGATCCTCGATGCCCTTGGCGTAGGTCGCGGCTTCCTGCGGATTCTTCGCCATGTAGACGCCACGCGATTCCATGACGACGGCCGTGACGATGCCGTTGATGCGCTGGGTCTGCAGCGCGACACTGGCCTGGATATCGGAACGGTTGTTCAGATCGTCGGCCTTGTGCAGGCCATAGATGCTGATGATCGCCGACAGGATGGCGCCGGCGGCGACAATGGCCAGCATGGCGAGGATTTTCAGGCGGATGGATTTCATGAATGGCGTCCCGAGGCGGGCCCCCCACAACGGAAGCCGTTCTAAACCCGACCCTTGCGCAACAATCATAAAAAACTGCTTAAAAGTTTAGCACTTTGGCAAGTTCCGCTTCTGCTGCCGCTGCGTTGCCGAATGCGAACGACTTTCTCGTAGCAAGAGCTCGCTCATCATCACTACAGTTGCCGCTGCATCACGAAAGCTGACATTCGCCTCCGATAATCCATGATGACTCGGCTTATGATTCACGTTCGGCCCCTGGCCTGCTGGGGTGGCCTGCCGGCCTGCCCCTTGATAGAGCCGCCTCGCCTGAACATGTTTGACGTCATCCGCCGCCCCGTCCCGATCTCCGGTTAGCCATCCCATGTCCGAAAACAGCAATGCCCCCGTGATGCACGCCACCACCATCCTGATGGTGCGCAAGGGTGGGCGCGTCGTCATTGGCGGCGACGGCCAGGTCTCGCTCGGCCAGACCATCATGAAGGGCAATGCCCGCAAGGTCCGCCGCCTTGCCAAGGGCGATGTGATCGCGGGCTTCGCCGGCGCCACCGCCGATGCCTTCACGCTGTTCGAGCGCCTCGAGAAGAAGCTCGAGCAATATCCGACCCAGTTGCTGCGCGCCTGCGTCGAGCTCGCCAAGGACTGGCGCACCGACCGCTATCTGCGCCGGCTGGAGGCGATGCTGCTTGTCGCCGACAAGGAGGTTTCGCTCCTGATCTCCGGCACCGGCGACGTGCTGGAGCCTGAAGCGAGCGAGCACGGCGCGGTGATGGCGATCGGTTCCGGCGGTAATTATGCGCTCTCGGCGGCGCGCGCGCTGATCGATGTCGAGTCCGATGCCGAAGCGATCGTGCGCAAGGCGATGAAGATCGCCGGCGACATCTGCGTCTACACCAACCATTCGCTCGTCATCGAGACGCTCGAAGCGGCCTGACGTTCCCACCAGGCTTGTTCACCGGATACAGCACCGCAATGACCAGCTTTTCCCCCCGCGAGATCGTCTCTGAACTCGATCGCTTCATCGTCGGCCAGAAGGATGCCAAGCGTGCCGTTGCCATCGCCTTGCGCAATCGTTGGCGCCGCCAGCAGCTCGAAGGGCCGCTGCGCGAGGAGGTTTCGCCGAAGAACATCCTGATGATCGGGCCGACCGGCTGCGGCAAGACCGAGATCGCCCGCCGCCTGGCAAAGCTCGCCAATGCGCCCTTCCTCAAGGTCGAGGCGACCAAGTTCACCGAGGTCGGCTATGTCGGCCGCGATGTCGAATCGATCGTGCGCGACCTGCTGGAGGTGGCGATCGCTCTGGTGCGCGAGAGCCGCCGCAAGGATGTCCAGGCCAAGGCCCATGTCGCGGCCGAGGAGCGTGTGCTCGATGCGCTGGTGGGTGCCAATTCCAGCCAGGCGACGCGCGATTCCTTCCGTCGCAAGCTGCGCGCCAACGAGCTCGACGACAAGGAGATCGAGGTCGAGATGACGGCTGGAGCCGGTGCATCCGCGCCGATGTTCGAGGTTCCCGGCATGCCCGGCGCCTCGATCGGCGCGATCAACCTCTCCGACATGCTCGGCAAGGCCTTCGGCCAGAAGGGCAAGCCCAAGCGCGTGCTGGTCAAGGATGCCTACCAGCCGCTGCTGGCGGAGGAGAGCGACAAGCTGATCGATCAGGATGCGATCATCCAGGCCGCGATCCGCGAGGTCGAGGAGAACGGCATCGTCTTCCTCGACGAGATCGACAAGATTTGCGCCCGCGAGGGCAAGGGCGGCGCCGACGTCTCGCGCGAAGGTGTGCAGCGCGACCTGCTGCCGCTGATCGAGGGCACGACGGTCGCGACCAAGCATGGCGCCGTGAAGAGCGACCACATCCTCTTCATCGCGTCCGGCGCTTTTCACGTCTCGCGGCCTTCCGATCTGCTGCCGGAATTGCAGGGCCGTCTGCCGATCCGCGTCGAGCTCAACCCGCTCGACATCGAGGATTTCAAGCGCATCCTGACCGAGACCGAGGCGAGCCTGATCAAGCAGTCGGTGGCGCTGATGGCGACCGAGGAGGTCAGCGTGACCTTCACGCCCGACGCGATCGACGCCATCGCCCGGATCGCCGTCGAGGTGAATTCCACGGTCGAGAATATCGGCGCCCGCCGGCTTCAGACCGTGATCGAGCGCATTCTCGACGAGATCTCCTTCACGGCGCCGGATCGTTCCGGAGAGGCCGTGACGATCGACGCCGCCTATGTCGAGGCCCGCATCGGCGACCTCGCCAAGAATGCCGACCTGAGCCGGTTCATTCTCTGATGGAGAAGCCGGCGGCATCGGCGCCGGAATCGTCCCGTCTCGCACGCGATTCCGCTGTCGTTGGCGCGGCCACGATCGCCTCACGCCTGCTCGGCTTCGCCCGCGACGTGCTGATCGCGCGCCTGCTCGGTGGCGGGCCGGTTGCCGATGCCTTCCTGGCGGCTTTGCGATTGCCCAATCTCGTCCGGCGCGTCCTTGGCGAGGGCGGGCTGAATGCGCCCTTCGTGCCGCTCTATCTCGCCATCAAGGGCGAGCGCTGCGAGGTGGCGGCGCGCGGCTTTGCAGGCGAGGCGGCCGGGCAGGTCGGCCTGCTGCTGCTGGTGCTCGTCGGCCTGGGCGAATTGTTTGCGCCCTGGCTGGTGCTGGGTCTCGCCGGCGGCTTCGCCGACGCGCCGGAAACCCTGGCGCTGGCGGCGTCCTACACGCGGCTGATGCTGCCCTTCCTGTTCCTGACGACGCTGGCAGCCATGCTGGCGGCGCTTCTCAATGCGGAGAAGCGCTTCGCCGTCGCGGCCTTGGCCCCGGCCCTGATGAACGCGATCCTGCTTGTCGTGCTCCTGCTGCTGCACGCGAAGGGTGCGCCGCCGGAAACCGGCGCGCGCTGGCTCGCGCTCTGCACCAGCCTGACCGGCCTCGCCCATCTCGGGATGATCCTGCTGGCGCTGCGCGGTCCCGGCCTGCCGCGTCCGAGCCTGCGCTGGTCGCCGGACATGACGCGGTTCGTCCGCACGGGCGGCGCGACCTTGCTTGCCGCTTCCGCCGCACAGCTCGTCCTGCTGGTCGCGACGCAGATCGCATCGATCGGTCCGGGCGCCGTTGCCGCGCTCTACTATGCCGACCGCGTCTTCCAGCTCCCGCTCGGCTTCGTCGGCGTCGCGATGGGCACCGTCGTATTGTCCGACATGGCGCTGACTGCGAACCGGGAAGGTCCTGACGCCATGTTGGGGCAAGCTCTGGCGCTGGGCCTCGCGCTCGCCCTGCCGGCTGCGACGGCGCTCGTCGCCCTGGCCGAGCCGATCGTCTCGGCGCTGTTCGAATATGGCCGCTTCGATGCCGCCGATCGCGGCCGCACGGCTGCGGCGCTCGCCGCCTTCGGCTACGGCCTGCCTTTCGCCATAGCCGCAAAGGTCTTCGGCCAGGTCTATTTCGCCCGTCGCGCCCCGCGCCTCCCTCTGATCTCCGGCGGCCTCGCGGTGCTGGTTGCTGCGCTGATCGGCTTCTGCTTCGCTCATGAGGGCAATGCTGCGGGGATGGCGGCGCTCGCCGCGACATTCGCCTTCGTGGCGCAGGCTGCCCTGCTTGGCGGGGCGCTGCTGCGCGACGGCATCTGGCGTCCGAGCGTGAGCAGCTTGCGGCCGATCGCCGCCAGCCTCGCGGCCAGTGCGATCATGCTCGCCGTGCTCGAACTGCTGCTCAGGCTGCTGAACGGGCCGCTGGCCTTCGATCAGCCGGCCTTGCACCGGGTCGGAGCGCTCGGCCTGCTCTGCCTTGCGGGGCTCGCGACCTATGGCGCCGCGGGCTGGACGCTGGGTGCCTTCGGTGCTCTCCCCTTGCGCAAGCGGCGGGGTTGAGCCAGAAGCGCCGCTTCCCTTCTCCATCGTGACGGCGGAGTGCCCCATGTCGGGTTTTCATCAGCGCGTATTCTCAGGCATGCAGCCGACCTCGACGCTGCATCTCGGCAATTATCTGGGCGCGCTGACCAACTGGGTCGCGATGCAGGATACGCATGAGTGCATCTATTGCGTCGTCGACATGCACGCGATCACGATGTGGCAGGACCCGGCCGACCTGAAGCGCGCCATCCGCGAGGTCACGGCCGCCTATATCGCGGCGGGCGTCGATCCCAAGCGCAGCGTCATCTTCAACCAGAGCCAGGTGCCGGGCCATGCCGAGCTTGCCTGGGTGTTCAACTGCGTCGCCCGCCTCGGCTGGCTGAACCGCATGACCCAGTTCAAGGAAAAGGCCGGCAAGGACCGCGAGAACGCCTCGGTCGGCTTGTATGCCTATCCGAACCTGATGGCGGCCGACATCTTGCTCTACAAGGCGACGCATGTGCCTGTCGGCGAAGACCAGAAGCAGCATCTGGAGCTGACCCGCGACATCGCCCAGAAATTCAACAACGACTTCGGCCCGCAGATCGCCGAACGCGGCCTCGGCACGGGCGAACTCGGTTTCTTCCCGCTGCCCGAGCCGATGATCCAGGGCCCGGCGCCGCGCGTCATGAGCCTGCGCGACGGCACCAAGAAGATGTCGAAATCGGACGCCTCCGATTATTCGCGCATCAACCTGACCGACGATGCCGAGGGCATCGCCCAGAAGATTCGCAAGGCCAAGACCGATCCGGAGGCGCTGCCCTCCGAGGAGAAGGGGCTGGAAGGCCGGCCTGAGGCGGAGAACCTCGTCGGCATCTATGCCGGCCTCTCCGGCCTCTCGAAGGACGCTGTGCTCAAGCAGTTCGGCGGCGGCCAGTTCTCCGGCTTCAAGGCTGCGCTGGTCGATCTCGCGGTCGAGAAGCTTGCGCCCATCGCTGGCGAGATGCGCCGCCTGCTGGCGGACCCGAAGCACATCGACGACATCCTCGGCGCGGGCGCCGATCGGGCCGATGCGATCGCCGCGCCGATCATGCGCGAGGTCAAGGACATCGTCGGCTTCGTGCGGAGCCGGTGACGTAAGGGTGCACTTGCGCCGGGGTGCCGGCGCAGGCCACCATGCCCGTCCCTGAAGCGGCGGCAGGACAGTTCATGGTCAAGAGACGGCGGTCCTACGAGACGGGCCATCGCCCGAAATTCCTCGCCGTGGTCGACGGCAGCGAGGAATGCGCCAAGGCGATTCGCTTCGCCGCGCGCCGTTGCGCCCGCGTCGGCGCCTCGATCGTCCTGCTCGGCGTCGCCACCCCGCCCGAGCATGAGACCTGGCTCGGCGTCGGCGAGGTGATGCTGGCCGAAGCCCAGGCCGAGGCCGAGAAGCGCCTTGAAACCGCGGCCGCAGCGGTGCGGACGCTGGCCGGGCTCGAACCGGAGAAGGTCGTGCGTGTCGGCAACAAGGCCGACGAGCTCGTCAAGCTGATCGAAGAGGACGAGGATATCTCGCTGCTCGTGCTCGCAGCCGGGACGAGCAGCAAGGGGCCGGGCCCGCTCGTCAGCGCGCTCGCCGGCAAATCCTCGGCGAGCTTCCCGATCCCCGTCGCCATCGTGCCCGGCCATCTGGAAGACGAGGAGATCGACGCCCTCGCCTGAGGCGACGACCTGCGATTCCATGCCGCTGGAATGATTCCAGCCGGCGGCTTATATCGGAGCCAGGAACGGCGACCTTGAATCGCCGGTACCGGAGGCAAGTCCATGTTCATCCAGACCGAAGCCACGCCGAATCCGGCGACACTCAAGTTTCTTCCCGGCCGCGCCGTCATGCCCGATGGCACGCTCGACCTGCGCGATGTCACGGATGCCGAGCGTTCGCCGCTGGCGCAGCGCCTGTTCGGCGTGTCCGGCGTGTCCGGCGTCTTCCTCGGCTCCGATTTCATCACCGTCACCAAGTCGGACGGCGAATGGCCGCATCTCAAGCCCGCGATCCTCGGCGCGATCATGGAGCATTTCATGTCGGGCGCCCCGGTCCTCGCTGCCGGCTCGGCCGCCGATGTGATCGAGGAGGGCGAGTTCTTCGACCCCGCCGATGCGCAGACCGTCGAGACGATCAAGGACCTGCTCGAAACCCGCATCCGCCCGGCGGTGGCCGGCGATGGCGGCGACATCACCTTCCGCGGCTATCGCGACGGCACGGTCTATCTCGCGATGAAGGGCTCCTGCTCGGGCTGCCCCTCCTCGACTGCGACGCTGAAGCACGGCATCCAGAACCTGCTGCGCCACTTCCTGCCGGATGTGCGCGAAGTCGAAGCCATCTGAGCAAAGCGGAACTGTTGGTGAAGATGAGCCGGGCCTTTCGCGGAATGACATCCTGATGCGCATTCTCGCGATCGATACCGCGCTCGGCGCCTGCTCGGCCTGCGTGTTGGATACCGCCGACATGGCGAAGCCACTGGCGATCGAGCAGATCGCCATGGATCGCGGCCATGCCGAGGCGCTGATGCCGCTGGTCGAGCGTGTCATGAAGGATGTCGAGGGCGGCTTCGGCTCGCTCTCGCGCGTCGCCGTGACCGTCGGCCCCGGCAGCTATACCGGCTTGCGCGTCGGCGTCAGCGCGGCCCGCGCTATTGCCTTCGCCGCCGGCATCCCGGCGGTCGGGGTCACCACGGTCGCGGCCTGTGCCGCGCCCCTGATCGGGCGCGAATCGGGCCGGGTTATCGCCGCCGCACTCGATGCCAAACACGGCCAGGTCTGGTTCCAGGCTCTTACGGCCGAGGGTAAGCCGCTGGTCTCCCTTCGGCAGGTCAGCTATCGCGACGCGGCCCGTGCCATCGGCGCAGGACCGGTCAGCCTCGTCGGGTCCTCGGCGCTCGCCGTCGCCAACGAAGCCTGGGCGATCGGTCTCGACGCGTTGGTGATCGACGATGCCAAGGCGCCCGATATCGCCTGGGTCGCCCGGCTCGGCTTCATCGCCGATCCCGAAAGCGCGCCGCCCCGCCCGCTCTACCTGAAGGCGCCCGAGACGACGCCGCAGGACAAAGCCCGCCTGCCGCGCCGGTGAGCGCATCCCCCAAATGGTGGTTGCCGCTTCGTCGGCCTGTGCGAACAGGCGGCATGGATTGGCTACGCAAATTGCTTCACCCTGATTCGGCACCGCCGCGCACGATGCGGCTCGATGCGGGCCACGCCCTTGATGTCGCGACGCTGCATCATCGCGGCGGCTTCGCCCGCGGCTGGGAGCCGGCCGAATGCGCGGCGCTGATTGCCGATGCAGCGGTTGTCGCCGATGGCGTCTTCAGTGGCGACGGCCACCACCCCGAAGGCTTCGTCATCTCCCGCAAGGCTGCCGACGAGGCGGAGATTCTCAGCATCGTGGTCGCGCCCACCCGCCGCAACGGCGGCTTTGGCCGCGCGCTTCTGGCGGCGCATCTCGCCCGGCTGGCCGAGGCGGGCGCGATCCATGTCTTCCTCGAGGTCGAGGACGGCAACCTGCCGGCGGAGCGACTCTACCGCCATTTCGGCTTTCGCGAGGTCGGGCGGCGCAAGGGCTACTACCCCAAGCCCGACGGCACCCGTGCGACCGCGATCGCGATGCGGCTCGATCTCGCGTGACAAGCCGGCGCAATCGCGCCATTGACGACATTCTGAATCCCCAATGAGACCGCCGCTCCACCGATGATCGGACCCGCCTCAGCATGAACGGACTCCGCTTCGGTGCGCTCGCCCGCCTGGCGATGCTGTGCACGGGCACGCTGGGGCTCGTCCTCGCCCAGCTCGTCGTCATGCGGGTCATGCCCTCGCGGCGAGGGGCCTTGCCGCTGCGCTTCCATCGCCTGACCTGCTGGTGCCTCGGCGTCCGGCGGCAGGTGCGAGGGGCTCCGCCGCCGGCCGGAACCGGGGCGCTGATCGTCGCCAACCACGTCTCCTGGCTCGATATCGGCGTGATCGGTGCCGAGCGCGAATTGGCCTTCGTCGCCAAGAGCGAGGTCGGCGAATGGCCGGTGGTCGGCTTCCTCGCCAATCTCCAGCGCACGCTCTATCTCGACCGCCAGCGCCGCAGCGCGACCGCGGGCATGGCCGCCACCATGGGGGCGCGCATCGCCAATGGCGAGGAGGTCGTGCTCTTCGCCGAGGGGACGACCGGCGACGGCACGCGCATCCTGCCCTTCCGCTCCTCCCTGCTCGGCGCCGCGCATCAGGCGATGGGCGACGCCACGGCGGATGTGACGGTCTATCCGCTGACCATCACCTATACCGGCTGGCAGAACCTGCCGGGCGGACGCAACGGGCGGGCGGCGCTCGCCTGGTACGGCGATACCGAGCTCTGGCCGCATCTCAAGCATGTGCTGGAATGCGGCGCGGTCGATGTCGAGCTGGTCTGGGGTGAACCGATCGTGATGGGCCGGGCGACCTCACGCAAGGAAGCGACGCGGCTCGCCGAAGCATCCGTTCGCAGAGCCCGCCAGCGGGCCGTCACCGGCCGCGCGGAGGCGTGACCCCGGTTGGTCCGCCGCTTGCTTATCTTGCCCCTGCGCCCCGCGGCCGTTCCCAAGGCGCCCGATCCGCAGTAAAGAATGCGCTTTGGAGACCCGATCCGCGCCGATGAAGAAAGTCCATATCAAGTCCTTCGGCTGCCAGATGAACGTCTATGACGGGCAGCGCATGGCCGACATCCTGAGCCATCAGGGCTATGAGGAGACGGCGACGCCGGAGGGCGCGGATCTCATCCTGCTCAACACCTGCCATATCCGCGACCGGGCGGTGCAGAAGGTCTATACCGAGCTCGGCAAGCTGCGCGACATCAAGAAGGCGCAAGGCGCTGAGGGCCAGGAGACGAAGATCGTCGTCGCCGGCTGCGTCGCCCAGGCCGAGGGCGGCGAGATCCAGCGCCGCCAGCCCGCCGTCGACCTCGTGGTCGGGCCGCAGGCCTATCACCGCCTGCCGGAGCTTCTGGCCGAGACGGCTAAGCGCCGCGTCGTCGATACCGACCTGCCGGTCGAGGACAAGTTCGGCTTCCTCCCGGCGCCGAAGCGCCAGGCCATTCTGGCGCGCGGCGTCTCGGCTTTCGTCACCGTGCAGGAAGGCTGCGACAAGTTCTGCGCCTTCTGCGTCGTGCCCTATACGCGCGGCGCCGAATTCTCGCGGCCGGCCGCGCAGATCATGGCCGAGGTCGAGCGCCTGGCCGAGGCCGGCGTGCGCGACGTCACCCTGATCGGCCAGAACGTCAACGCCTATCATGGCGAGGGGCCGGACGGTGCCGTCTGGAGTCTGGCGCGCCTGATGCATCGCGTTGCCGAGGTGCCGGGCATCGTCCGCATCCGTTATACGACCAGCCACCCCAGAGACATGGACGACGACCTGATCGCGGCCCATCGCGATCTGCCGCAGGTCATGCCTTTCCTGCATCTGCCGGTGCAGGCGGGCTCGGACCGCATCCTCGCCGCGATGAACCGCAAGCACACCGGCGACGAATATCGCCGCCTGATCGAACGCATCCGCGAGGCCCGGCCCGATATCGCGCTGTCCTCGGATTTCATCGTCGGCTTCCCCGGCGAGACCGATGCCGATTTCGAGGACACGATCCGTCTCGTCGATGAGATCGGCTTCGCCTCCAGCTATTCCTTCAACTATTCGCCGCGCCCCGGTACGCCGGCGGCCGATCTCGAAGCGCAGGTGCCGCGCGAGTTGATGAACGAGCGGCTCTATCGCCTGCAGGAGCGCATCGAGCATCACCGGCAGGCCTTCAACCGGGCCATGGTCGGACGAACGGTGGATGTCCTCCTGGAAAGGGCGGGACGCTATCCCGGACAGCTTGCCGGCAAGTCGCCCTATCTGCAGGCTGTGCAGATCGAGAGCGACGCGAATCAGATCGGCGACATCGTGCGGGTGGTGATCGAGAAGACGAGCACGAATTCCCTGTTCGGCCGGCTGGCTGAGCCGGGCGAGACGGATGGGAAGGGCCTGGCCGCTTGAGCGCGTCCGGGCTCATCGCCATTTGCCAGGGAGGGGCGCCGGCCTGTCATCAGGCTGAGATTGTTGCGTCCGGTTATGCTGCGAGACGACCCGGCCGGGCGCTCCTGCCCGGTTGGAACAGGCGCCGGGGACAGGCCAACCACCACCCCGACCCGAAGCGAGGCGACGCATTTGGCACAGGCTGATTCGACGCAAAGACCCGACCGGAACCCGCGGCGCGATCTCGCGCCAGCCCGCCCCGAGGGCGGTGTGCGCGAAAGCGCGGTCCGTGACGGGCTTGCGGCGACGGAGGTCGTGCTCTCCTTCGACGACAACCGGCTCGCGAGCCTGGTCTTCGGCCAATACGACCAGAACCTCGCCCATCTCGAGCGCCGGCTCGGCGTCGTGGTCAGCCCCAATGGCAATCACGTCACCGTGAAGGGCGCCCGCGAGACGGCCGAGCAGGCCGGGCGCGTGCTGAAGACGCTCTATGCCCGCGCCAAGGCCGGCGCGCCGGTCACGCTGGGCGAGGTCGACGGCGCGATCGAGGAAAGCAACGTGCAGCGCTCGCTTTTCCCGACCGCCGATGCCGGCAAGACCTCCTTTGATGCGGTCGTGACCCGCAAGCGCGGGCCTGTCCGCGCCCGCAACGCCGCACAGGACGCCTATCTGCGCCAACTCAAGCGCCACGAATTGGTGCTCGCCGAAGGTCCGGCCGGCACCGGCAAGACCTGGCTTGCGGTCGGCCATGCCGTCTCGCTGATCGAGCAGGGCGTGGTTGAGCGCATGATCCTGTCGCGCCCGGCTGTGGAGGCGGGCGAGCGCCTCGGCTTCCTGCCCGGCGACATGCGCGAGAAGGTCGATCCCTATCTGCGTCCGATCTACGACGCGCTGAACGACTTCATGGAGGCGCGCCATGTCGAGCGCGGCCTGCAGACCGGCATGATCGAGATCGCGCCGCTCGCCTTCATGCGCGGGCGCACCCTGACCAATGCCGTCGTGCTGCTCGACGAGGCCCAGAATGCCACTTCGATGCAGATGAAGATGTTCCTCACCCGCCTGGGCGAGGGCTCGCGCATGATCATCACCGGCGATCCCTCGCAGATCGACCTGCCGCCCGGCCAGCGCTCGGGCCTGATAGAGGCGGTCAAGCTGCTCAAGGATGTCGAGGGCGTCGGCTATGCCCGCTTCGAGGAAGGCGATGTCGTCCGGCATGATCTGGTGCGACGCATCGTCATGGCCTATGAGAGCGCAGCGCGCCATGAGCGCGAGGAACGGGAAGAGCGCTTGCGCAATCCCGAAACGCCCCCGGATCTCAACCGGGAAGGCGACAGCGAAGGGCTGAAGCGGATGTTGGCGCGGGAGCGGCCGCGATGAACGATCGACCTCGTGGGCGGCGCACGGCGCCGCCACCCGAGAAGACGTCTTCGGAGATACACCTCGACGTCAGGGCGCAGTCGCGCCGCTGGCATGAGCTCGGCAAGCTGCCGAGCCTGCGCGCCTTGCTGAACGAGGCGCTGGAAGCCGGCATCGCGGTGGCCCCGCGCAAGCCGATGCCCGGCGCCGAGCTCAGCCTGCTGCTGACCGACGACAAGCGCATCCGCATCGTCAACCGCGACTGGCGCGGCTTCGACAAGGCGACGAACGTGCTCTCCTTCCCGGCCGCGCCGCCGGAGCGCATCGCGCAGAGCCCGCTGCTCGGCGATATCGTCATCGCCTATGAGACGGTGCTGCGCGAGGCTGAGGCCGAATCCAAGAGCGTGACGGACCATCTGCGTCATCTCGCGATCCACGGCCTGCTCCATCTCCTCGGCGAGGATCACGAGACCGAGGCCGAGGCGCGCCGCATGGAAGCGCTCGAAGTTGCGGCCCTCGCCCGTCTCGGCGTGGCCGATCCCTATGCCGGTGCCGAACTCGTCACGGCACCCGTTCCCTCTTCCGCGTAAGCCCCCACGATCATGAGCGACGACAGTCGACAATCCCAGAACGAAACCGCCGGCCGTGGTCTCGGCCATTGGCTGGGCCAGTTCCTTGACCGACTCGGCCTGCGCGGTGGCGGCACCGCCCGCGAGGAAATCGTCGAGGCACTGGCCGAGGAGAATGGCGAACTCGCCGATCTCTCCGCCCAGGAACGCGCGATGCTCACCAATGTGCTGAGCCTGCGGGAACGCCGCGTCGGCGATGTCATGATCCCGCGCGCCGATATCGTCGCCGTCCCGGCCGAGGCGACGCTGGACGAATTGCTCGCGCATTTCCGCACCGCCGGCCATTCGCGCCTGCCGGTCTTCGACGACACGCTCGACGATCCCCGCGGCATGGTCCATATCCGCGACTTCCTTGAATACATCGCCGAGAAGGCTCGGCCGGGGGAAAACGGGCCGCCGGACGAGAACGGCAAGCTCGCGATTCCGCACACGCTGTCCGCCGTCGATCTCTCGACGCGGCTCGCCGAGACCAAGCTTCTGCGCCCCGTCCTCTACGTGCCGCCCTCGATGCCGGCCGTCGATCTGCTCGTCCGCATGCAGTCGACCCGCACCCATATCGCGCTGGTCATCGACGAATATGGCGGGACCGACGGGCTCGTCTCGATCGAGGACCTGATCGAGATCGTCGTCGGCGATATCGAGGACGAGCATGATCTCGAGGAGACGCCAATCGTCCCGGCCGGCGAGAACCGCTTCACGGCGGACGCCCGCGCGACGCTGGCCGAGCTGAAGGCTGCCACCGGCGTCGATCTGTCCGGCAATGAGGTCGCCGACGACATCGATACGCTGGGTGGCTTGATCGTCACGCTCGCCGGCCGCGTCCCGGCGCTGGGAGAGATGGTGAAGGGCCCGGACGGGCTCAGCTTCGAGATCCTCGATTCCGATCAGCGCCGCGTGAAGCGCCTGACCATCCATTGCCGCAGCGAACCCGCGGCCGAAGAACCGGCGATGGAGCCGGGCTGATGGGGCTCTCCGGCATCGCCGAAGCCGTCATCCTGGGGTGGGGTTGGCGGAAGCGCCTGATCGCGCTTTTCGCTGGTGCGAGCGGTGCGCTTGCCCTGCCGCCGCTCGATCTCTGGCCGCTCATCGTCGTGCCGATGGCCGTCGCGGTCTGGCTGATCGACGGTGCCGTCGGCACCAGTGCCTGGCGCCGGTTCCGGGCCGCCTTTGCAGTCGGCTGGTGGTGGGGCTTCGGTTTCTTCCTCGCCGGGTTGTGGTGGCTCGGCGCCGCCTTCCTGGTCGAGGCCGACAAGTTCGCCTGGGCGATGCCGCTCGGCGTCGTCGCTCTGCCGGCCTTCCTCGCCATCTTCCCGGCCTTCGCCTTTGGCTTCGCCCGCCTGGCCTGGCCCAAGGGCGCCGGGCGCATCCTCGTGCTCGCCGTGATGCTGGCGCTCAGTGAATGGCTGCGTGGCCATGTCCTGACCGGCTTTCCCTGGAACGTCTACGGCATGATGCTGGCGGGCGAGATCCATCTCGCGCAGGCCGCCTCGCTGGTCGGGCTCTACGGCCTGACCCTGTTCGCCGTGGCGATCGGCGCGGCTCCGGCCGTTCTGGGAACCGCGCAGACGCCGGCCGGGCGCCGCCTGCCGCCGCTTCTGGCTCTCGCCGCGTTGGCTGGCCTGTTTGCTTTCGGATACTGGCGCGTGCCCGCCGCCTCCTCCCCGCTCGTGGCGGGGGTGAAGCTGCGGCTGATGCAGCCCAATCTGCCGCAGGATGCCAAGTTCAACGGCCGCAACGGCGAGGCGATCCTCAACAGCTACCTGGCCTTGAGCGACCGCGCGACCAGCCCGACCTCGCCCGGCCTTCAGGGCATCACGCATCTGGTCTGGCCGGAATCGGCCTTTCCCTTCCTGCTCGGCCGCACGCCCGGCGCCTTGTCCCGCATCGGGGCCGTGCTCCCGCCCGACGTGACGCTGGTCACCGGCGCGGCTCGTGCCGGCGAGACGCTGCCGGGCGAAAGCCGGCCGCCGATCTACAATGCGATCCAGGTGGTCAATGACGAGGGCGTCATCGTCGCCGGCTATGACAAGGTTCATCTCGTTCCCTTCGGCGAGTACCTGCCGCCGATCCTCGACACGCTGATCCGCGGGGTCGGTCTGTCCCAGTTCGTCTCGATTCCCGGCGGTTTCGCGGCCGGAAGCGCCCGGACGCCGCTTGCGATCAAGGGGCTTCCGACGGCGGCACCGCTGATCTGCTACGAGGCGGTGTTCCCGGGCGCGGTCGCCGCGCGCGGTCCGCGCGCCGGCTTCTTCCTGAACCTGACCAATGACGGCTGGTTCGGCCAGACCAGCGGCCCCTACCAGCATTTTGCGCAGGCGCGGCTGCGCAGCATCGAGGAAGGCCTGCCGCTGGTGCGCGTCGCCAATACCGGAATTTCGGCGGTGGTCGATCCTTACGGCCGCACGGTGGCGAGCTTGCCCCTCGGCGTTGAGGGCGTGCTGGATTCAGGCCTGCCGCGCGCCGGCTCGATCACGCTCTATGCAAGGGCAGGGGACTTCGTCTTCGCCGGGTTCATGCTGCTTTTTCTGGCATTGTCACGGTTGCGCGTTCGAGAATGATCCCGATTGGAACTTTTTCACGGCGAAGGGTGGATTAGCCGTGAAGCCTATAATAAAGGACGGCTACCGCGCGCCGACCAGGATGGCGGCTCCTGGTCATGACACTGATGCCTAAGCAGGGTGAATCATGATCAAGAAAGTCCCCAACCCCATCGACAAGCATGTCGGCAGCCGCGTCCGCATGCGTCGAATGCTCGCTGGGGTCAGCCAGGAAAAGCTCGGCGAAGCACTCGGGCTGACCTTCCAGCAGGTGCAGAAATACGAGAAGGGCTCGAACCGCATCAGCGCGAGCCGCCTGCAGCAGATCGCCAAGATGCTGGATGTGCCGGTGGCCTTCTTCTTCGACGGCGCGCCGACCGGGGATATGCCGGAATCCGGCTTCGCGGATTCCGCCGCAACGACCTTCATTTCCGAATTCCTCACCACCAGTGAAGGCGTACAGCTCACCAAGGCCTTCACGCGGATCAAGAGCGGCCGGGTACGTCGGCGGATCATCGATCTCGTCGAGGCGCTGGCGGAGGAAGACGCCGGAACGGCGTGATATCGCCTTCTTTTCGTTCGGTGTGACGAACGATCCTCCCGATAAGCGGATTTTCCTGCTTGACGGCGAACGCGTCCGCTGCGAAGACGAACCGTTCATTGGGCTGGCGTCGCTGCGCCGGCCTTTTCCATGTGCCGATTCAGGGAAGCCCCGACCGTGTCACGCCAGAATTACCTGTTCACCAGCGAGTCCGTCTCGGAGGGGCACCCCGACAAGGTCTGCGACCGCATCTCCGACGAGATCGTCGATCTGTTCTTCAAGGAAGCCGCCAAGGCGGGCATGGATGCGAGCAAGGTCCGCGTCGCCTGCGAGACGCTCGCGACGACCAATCGCGTGGTCATCGCCGGCGAGGTCCGCACCTCGCTCGACGAGAAGGCGATGAAGAGCAAGGTCAAGTCGGCCGCGCGCAAGGCGATCAAGGCGATCGGCTACGAGCAGGACGGTTTCCACTGGAAGAAGTGCAAGATCGACGTTCTTCTGCATCCGCAATCCGCGGATATCGCCGTGGGCGTCGATGAGGCCGGCAACAAGGATGTCGGCGCCGGCGACCAGGGCATCATGTTCGGCTATGCCAGCCGCGAGACGCCCGAGCTGCTGCCTGCCCCGATCTACTACGCCCACAAGATCCTCGAGATCCTGACGCTCGCCCGCAAGAAGGGCGAGGGCGATGCGGCCAAGCTCGGCCCGGACGCCAAGAGCCAGGTCACCGTCAAGTACGAGAACGGCAAGCCGGTCGGCGTCACCCAGATCGTGCTCTCGACCCAGCATCTCGACGAGACGCTGACCTCGGCCGATGTCCGCAAGATCGTCGAGCCCTATATCCGCCAGGCGCTGCCGGATGGCTGGATCTCCAAGGACACGGTCTGGCACATCAACCCGACCGGCAAGTTCGTGATCGGCGGCCCGGACGGCGACGCCGGCCTCACCGGCCGCAAGATCATCGTCGACACCTATGGCGGTGCGGCTCCCCATGGCGGCGGCGCCTTCTCGGGCAAGGACCCGACCAAGGTCGACCGCTCGGCCGCCTATGCGGCGCGCTACCTCGCCAAGAACGTCGTCGCGGCCAAGCTCGCCGACCGCGCCACGATCCAGCTTTCCTACGCCATCGGCGTCGCCAAGCCGCTGTCGATCTATGTCGACCTGCACGGCACCGGCAAGGTCGACGAGGCCAAGCTCGAGGACGTGCTCGGCAAGCTGGTCGATCTCTCGCCGAACGGCATCCGCAACCATCTCGGCCTCAACAAGCCGATCTATGCCAAGACCTCGGCCTACGGCCATTTCGGCCGCAAGGCCGGGCGTGACGGCTCCTTCTCCTGGGAGAAGACCGATCTCGTCGACGCGCTGAAGAAGGCCGTCGCCTGAGACAGCGCGTTCGCTTGAATTGACGAGGCCGGAGCTGTTCGCTCCGGCCTTTTCATTTTGCTACAGGCATCCTATCCGCGCCGTCATCCCGGGCGGAGCGAAGCGTAGACCCGGGATCCATGCCTGAGCCTCGATCGGATAGGCTCTGGCATGGATCCCGGATCGGCGCGGCTGAAGCCGCTTGTCCGGGATGACTTCGGTTCCTGCGAGACGATTCCGAATGACCTACGACCCCGATCATGACGAACGCGCCTTCTATGGCCGCCGCAAGGGCAAGGCCCTGCGCGACGGCCAGAGCCATCTGATGGAGCACACGCTGCCGCGTCTGCGCCTGCCGGAAGGCGAGATCGCGGACCTCAAGGCGCTGTTCCCGCAACCCGTCGAGGCCGTCCGGCTGGAGATCGGCTTCGGCGGCGGCGAGCATCTGCTGATGCGGATGCGCGAGAGCCCGCAGATCGGCTTCATCGGCGTCGAGCCCTTCATCAACGGCATGGCCAAGTTCCTGGCCGTGGCCGAGCGTGAGGGACTGACCAATATCCGGGTCTGGGACGACGACGCCGCGCTTCTGCTGCCGCGCTTGCCCGCAGGCAGCCTCGACGCGATCGACCTGCTCTATCCCGATCCCTGGCCGAAGCGCCGCCAGCGCAAGCGTCGCTTTGTTTCCGAGCACACGCTGGGCCTGTTCGCCCGCGCGCTGAGGGCAGGCGGACGTTTTCGCTTCGCCAGCGATATCGACGATTATATCGGCTGGACGCTGTCGCGCCTGATGGCGTCGCCCGATTTCGACTGGACCGACGAGCGGCCGGGCGACTGGCGCACGCCCTATCCCGGCTGGATCCGCACCCGCTACGAGGCGAAAGCGGTCCGCGAGGGACGTATCTCCAGCTATCTCACGGCTTTGCGTCGCGCATCCTGAGGAAGCCGAGCACGCGCTGGGCGGTGCCCTGCGCGAGAGTGCGGAAGCTTTCGCGGGCGCGGTCGACGGCGGCCTGCGACTTGCCGAAATCCTTGCGCAGCGAGATCAGCGCCGCCGTGGTCTCCCACGACCAGCCGAGCGCGCGTGCGACCAGCAGCACGGCCTCGCGGTCGCTGCCGAGGATGATCTGCTCGCTCGCCGGCAGGCCGAGCTGCGCCAGCACCGCGACACCGCAGATCGCGTGCTCGGTCGCGCCGTCGCGGGCATAGGTACGGACCTTGGCCTCGTCGAGCAGACCGGCTTCGTTCAGCTCGCGGATTTCGACGAGGGCCGCGCTGATCGCGCCGAGCTCGCCCGGCATCTGGCCGCCGGCCGCGATGGCGTCCGCTCCGCGCTCGACCGCGCTGTCGACATCGTTGGCAAGCGTCGGTTCGAGACTCTCGCTCAACCGGCGTCGGGCGGAATTCTTGGCGGCGGTCATGAGCTGGTCGACGAGTTCGGCCGGAATGTCACGGCGCAGGCCGAGCGTGGCCTGGAGAGCATCGTCCTGTGCCGCTCGCATCACCAGAACGCCCATGCCGTGGCGCGAGAACTGGGCTGTCTGGTTGGCCGCGACGGCATGGGTCACGACGCGCCCGCCGCGCAGGATCAGGAAATCGGTGACGGGTTCGCCGAGCCCGGGCCGCTCGGTGATGGCGAGCATATGATCGCGCCCCTTGGCGGCCGAGATCGCGACGAGGTCCTGATCGGTGAGGCGCGGCGACTGCACCAGGACGGCACGCGCCACGGCGATCTCGTCGAGGGCGAGCTGGCGGACGACGCCGCTCGGCGCGTTCGGCACCGGCGCGATCCGCTCCGACAATTCGACGCGGGCGCGCAGCTCGATGGCGCGCGACAGCCGCCCGATCACCACGTCGAAGACGCCGACCTGCTCTTCGTCCATATGGACGGCTGTGGCCAGGAACAGGTCCGTCAGCCGCGACAGGATGTCGGCGCGCACGTCGTTCGAGCCGCGCAGCATCGTGGATTCGAGATCTCGCAGCAGCGAGCCGACCGCACTCATACCTGATCCTCAACCGGTATACCGTTGCGTCATCTTGCACGCGAAGGATGACCATTGGGTTAGCGCCGCCGCAACCGAGCTTGCATATCGGGGCGATGCGGACTAAATAGCGGGCAACAGCTCTGGTATCGGTTAACGCCGATGATCAAGAGCGGGCCCACCGGCCCGCTCTTTTTTATTGGCCGCGACCCGCCGGAGGCAGACGGAACGGTCCGGGCCATGAGCGAACTCACCCACGAGCCGAAAACGGCATCTGATCAGGAACCCCGCCTCGTCGTCGAAAGCGGCGTGGCGTTGCGCGTTGCCGCGATCATCGAGCCGGCGATCGTCGATCTCGGCTACCGGTTGGTGCGCGTGCGCATCAGCGCCCAGAACGGTTGCACCCTGCAGATCATGGCCGAGCGGCCGGACGGCACGATGAATGTCGAGGGTTGCGAGGAGGTCAGCCAGGCAGTCTCGCCGGCGCTCGACGTCGACGACCCCATCCAGGCGGCCTATCACCTTGAGATTTCGTCGCCGGGCATCGACCGGCCGCTGGTGCGCGCCAGCGATTTCGAGCGCTGGGCCGGCCATCTCGCCAAGATCGATACGAGCGAGCCGGTCGCCGGCCGCAAGCGTTTCCGGGGTATCCTGCGCGGCGTCGCCGGCCAGGACGCGCTGCTGACGCGCGACGACGCCAAGAGCGAGGAAGAGCGCGACGTCGCCATTCCGATGCGCGCGATCGCCGAGGCCCGGCTCGTTCTGACCGACGCGCTCGTGACCGAGTCGCTGCGCCGCGGCAAGTCCGGCCTGCCGCCGGAAATGCCCTCCGCCGAAGAGATCGCCAGCCCTAGGAAGGGCCGAGGAAAATCGCTGGGACCGCGGCCGACCAAGGCCGGCAAGACCCCGCAAGACAATAACGAAGAGGAGTGAGCGTCATGGTCGTCAGCGCCAACCGGCTCGAACTGCTGCAGATCGCCGACGCGGTCGCCCGCGAGAAGTCGATCGACCGTCAGATCGTCGTCGATGCCATGCAGGACGCCATCGCCAAGGCCGCCCGCTCGCGCTACGGCGCCGAGACGGATGTCCATGCCGAGATCAACACCAAGACCGGCGAACTGCGTCTCGCCCGCCATCTCCAGGTCGTCGACACCGTCGAGAACCCGGCGATCGAGATCACGGTCGACGAGGCCAAGCGCCATAACCCGGCCGCCCAGGCCGGCGACGTCATCGCCGATCCGCTGCCGCCCTTCGATTTCGGCCGCATCGCCGCCCAGTCGGCCAAGCAGGTCATCGTCCAGAAGGTGCGCGAGGCCGAGCGCGACCGCCAGTACGACGAGTACAAGGATCGCATCGGCGAGATCGTCAACGGCGCGGTCAAGCGCGTCGAGTACGGCAATGTCTTCGTCGATCTCGGCCGTGGCGAAGCCATCATCCGCCGCGACGAGATGATCCCGCGCGAGACCTTCAAGGTCGGCGACCGGGCCCGCGCCTATGTCTACGACGTGCGCCGCGAGCCGCGCGGCCCGCAGATCTTCCTGTCGCGTACCCATCCGCAGTTCATGGCCAAGCTCTTCGGCCAGGAAGTGCCCGAGATCTATGACGGTATCGTCGAGGTGAAGGCTGTCGCCCGCGACCCCGGTTCGCGCGCCAAGATCGCCGTGATCTCGCGCGATTCCTCGATCGACCCGGTCGGCGCCTGCGTCGGTATGCGTGGCTCGCGCGTGCAGGCCGTCGTCGGCGAGCTTCAGGGCGAGAAGATCGACATCATCCCGTGGTCGCCGGATGTCGCGACCTTCGTCGTCAACGCGCTGCAGCCGGCCGAGGTCGCCAAGGTCGTGCTCGACGAGGAAGCCGACAAGATCGAGGTCGTGGTTCCCGACGAGCAGCTCTCGCTCGCCATCGGCCGCCGTGGCCAGAACGTCCGCCTCGCCTCGCAGCTCACCGGCTGGGATATCGACATCCTGACCGAAGCCGAGGAGTCGGAGCGCCGCCAGAAGGAATTCGTGCAGCGCACCGACCTGTTCATGAACGCGCTGAACGTCGACGAGACGGTTGGCCAGCTTCTCGCCTCGGAAGGCTTCCGCAATGTCGAGGAGCTCGCCTATGTCGATCTCTCCGAGCTCGCCTCGATCGAGGGCTTCGACGAGGACACCGCCGGCGAGATCCAGAGCCGCGCGCAGGAGCATCTCGCCGCCGTCGAGGCGGAGCTGGACGAAAAGCGCCGTGCGCTCGGTGTCGAGGACGCCTTGCGCGAGGTCGATGGCGTCACCACTTCCATGATGGTTGCGCTCGGCGAGAACGATGTGAAGACCGTCGAGGATCTCGCGGGCTGCGCCACGGACGATCTCGTTGGTTGGACCGAGCGCAAGGACGGCGAGTCGACCCGTCATTCCGGCTATCTCGACGGGTTCGACCTGTCGCGCCAGGACGCGGAAGCGATCATCATGGCGGCCCGTATCCATGCGGGCTGGGTCGAGGCGCCGGCCGAGGAGCCTGAGGCGGAAGCCGACGAGGCGGCCGAGGCCTGATAGGAACCTTCGCGGTGAAGGCGGCTCAAAAGGAAGGACCGGAGCGAAGCTGCGTCGTGACGCGGACCGTGAAGGCGCCTGAGGATTTGATCCGCTTCGTCGCGGGGCCGGACGGTACGCTGGTCCCGGATCTCAGGCGCAAGCTGCCCGGACGCGGCGTCTGGGCGAGCCTCAGCCGCAGGACGATGGCCGAGGCGATCAAGCGCAAGGCCTTCGAGCGTTCGCTCAAGGCGAAGGTCGCGGTTCCCGCCGACCTTCCGGAGATGATCGATGCGCTGATGCTGCGCGATGCGCTGCAGGCGCTGTCGATGGCCAACAAGGCGGGTCTCGTGATCGCGGGCTTCGCCAAGGTCGAGGCCCTGATCGGCTCGGGCCGTTGCGTCGGCGTCATTGCTGCCAGCGATGGGGCCGAGGATGGCAAGCGCAAGATCGGCCAGGCCATCCGGCGGATCGGGGCAGCCCGCGAAGCTGAAGGGCTCAAGGCCCGTGAACTGCCCGTCGTCGCTATTTTCACGGCGGCGGATTTGGAATTGGCGTTGGGGCGGGCACATGTGATACATGCCGCGCTTGCTCCGGGTCCGGCGGCGGAGGGCGTCCTCTCCCGCTGGCGTCGGCTCGTCCGGTATCGGACGGACGATACCGCCGCATCCGACCAGAACGACACCGAAGACACGACCGAACCGGCAGGACCGAACGCGGAATGACCGATACCAAGAACCCGGGCGACAAGACACTCTCCGTCAACCCGCCCAAGACCCTGTCGCTGAAGCGGCCTGTCGAGCAGAGCACTGTTCGCCAGAGCTTCTCGCATGGGCGTACGAAGCAGGTCGTCGTCGAGGTGAAGCGCCGCGCCGCCGGGCATGAGGTCAAGGAGCCCGTCGCGCCGCGTCCGCCGCAGGCCCCGGCTCCGCAGGCGACCGCGCCGCGCCCCGCCGCTCCGCAGCCGCCTCAGCGTCCGGCCAGCAGCATGCTGCTGCGCACCCTCTCCGATGAGGAGAAGGACGCCCGTCAGCGCGCTTTGTCGGAAGCCCGCAGCAGCGAGGCTGAGGCGCGCCGTATCGCCGAGGACGAGGCGCGCCAGCGCGCTGCCGCCGTCGAGCGCGAGCGCCAGGAGCGCGAAGCCGCTGCCGCCCGTCAGCGGCAGGAGGAAGAGCGCCGCCGTCAGGAAGACGACCAGAAGCGCCGCGTCGAAATGGCCGCGCGCCAGCGCGACGAACAGCCTCCCGCCCGCCCGGCGGCCCCGCCGCCGCAGGCTCGCGAGGCCGCGCCTGCGCCCCAGGCTCCTGCGCCCCAGCCGACCCAGTATTATGGCCGTCCGGCCCCGTCCGGCCCGCGCGAGTTCACCTCGCGCCCGCCGATGCGCGACACCGGTGCGCGCCCGCCCCGGCTCGACAGCCGCCCGCCGCGTTCCGATGCGCCGCGCACGCCCCGCATCGACACGACGGCTCCGTCCGAGCCGGCGGTCGCCCGTCCGGCGCGCCAGGCGCCTTCGGCCAACACCACGCGCAATCGCTCGGATGATGTCGACGTCAAGGCCGCGTTCCGCCGTCCCGGCTTGAGTGCCGGCCCCGGTCGTGGCCCGGCTCCCGCCGCGCCCAAGACGCCGAAGACCACCAACGACAAGCCGCGCGGTCGCCTGACGCTGTCGACCGCGACCGGGAGCGAGGACGAGCGCACGCGTTCCGTCGCCTCGTTCCGCCGGCGCGTGCAGCGCATGACCGGCCACCGCGCCTCTGACGTCGCGAAAGAGCGCGTGATGCGCGAGGTGATCATCCCCGAGACGATCACCATTCAGGAACTCGCGAACCGCATGACGGAACGCGGCGTCGACGTCATCCGCTTGCTGATGAAGCAGGGCGCGATGCACAAGATCACCGACGTGATCGATGCCGACACCGCCCAGCTCATCGCCGAGGAAATGGGCCATACCGTCAAGCGCGTCGCCGAATCCGACGTCGAGGAAGGCCTGTTCGACACGCCGGATACCGACGAGACCCTGGAGTCGCGGCCGGCCGTCGTGACCATCATGGGCCATGTCGACCACGGCAAGACCTCGCTGCTCGACGCGATCCGCAAGACCAAGGTCGTCACCGGCGAGGCCGGCGGCATCACCCAGCATATCGGCGCCTATCAGGTGACGACCCCGCTGGGCACCCAGGTGACGTTCATCGACACCCCCGGCCACGCCGCCTTCACGGCGATGCGCGCCCGCGGCGCCAAGGTGACGGACGTCGTCGTGCTGGTCGTGGCGGCCGATGACGGCGTCATGCCGCAGACGGCCGAGGCGATCCATCACGCCAAGGCTGCCGGCGTGCCGCTGATCGTGGCCATCAACAAGGTCGACAAGTCCGACTCCAACCCCGATCGCGTCCGCGCCGAGCTGCTGCAGTACGAGATTCAGGTCGAAACGCTCGGCGGCGAGACGCTCGAAGTCGAGGTTTCAGCCAAGACCGGCCACAACCTCGACAAGCTGCTCGAGGCGATCTCGCTCCAGGCCGAGCTGCTCGATCTCAAGGCCAACCCGGATCGCGCCGCCGAAGGCACGGTCATCGAGGCCAAGCTCGATCGGGGCCGCGGCCCGGTCGCGACCGTTCTCGTCCAGCGCGGCACGCTGCGCACCGGCGACATCGTCGTGGCGGGTGCCGAATGGGGCCGCGTCCGCGCGCTCATCGCCGATACCGGCGCGCAGGTGAAGGAGGCTCCGCCCTCCATGCCGGTCGAGGTTCTCGGCTTCAACGGCACGCCCGAGGCCGGCGACCGCGTTGCGGTGGTCGAGTCCGAGGCCCGCGCCCGCGAGATCACCGATTACCGCGAGCGTCAGCGTCGCGACCGCCTCGCCGCCCGTGGCGCGGCTTCGGGCGCCGGCCGTTCGCTCGCCGAGATGATGCGCGAGCTCAAGGAAGGCGCCGGTCGCAAGGAGTTCCCGCTCGTCGTCAAGGGTGACGTGCAGGGCTCGGTCGAAGCCATCGTCGGAGCGCTTGAGAAGGTCGGCAACGAAGAAGTTCGTGCCCGCGTGCTGTCCTCGGGCGTCGGTGCCATCACCGAGTCGGATGTCACGCTCGCCCAGGCTTCGGGCGCGGTGGTCGTCGGCTTCAACGTGCGCGCCCACAAGGAAGCGCGCGAGGCGGCCGACCGGGCCGGCGTCGAGATCCGCTACTACAACATCATCTATAACCTCATGGATGACGTGAAGGACGCGATGTCGGGCCTGCTGGCGCCGACTCTGCGCGAGACCATGCTCGGCAACGCGACGATCCTCGAGATCTTCAACGTCTCGAAGGTCGGCAAGATCGCCGGCTGCCGCGTCACCGACGGCACGATCGAGCGTGGCGCCAATGTCCGCCTGATCCGCGACAACGTCGTGGTTCACGAGGGCAAGCTCGGCCAGCTCAAGCGCTTCAAGGACGATGCCAAGGAAGTCGTGGCCGGCCAGGAATGCGGCATGTCCTTCGAGAACTACCAGGACATGCGCGCCGGCGACGTCATCGAGTGCTATCGCGTCGAAGAGATCAAGCGCAGCCTCTGAGGCTGCGCTTCCTGAAACAGCGCGTCATGGCCGGGCAAAGCCCGGCCATCTCGTGACGAGAAGAGCGCGTCCAGCGCCTGATCATCCTGAGACGGCGGGCCTGGCCCGCCGGGACGTTTGGTCCGGTCCGATCCCGGAGAAACGAGAACCATGGCTAAACCTGCAAAACCTTCCGGCCCATCCCAGCGGCAATTGCGCGTCGGCGAACTGATCCGCCACGCGCTGGCCGAGATGCTCGCACGGGGCGACATTCATGATGACGTGCTGGCGAAGCATGTCGTGACCGTGCCGGAGGTCCGCCTCTCACCTGACCTCAAGCTCGCGACCTGCTACATCATGCCGCTCGGCGGGCTGGACATCGCTCCGGTCCTCAAGGCTCTCGAAGCCAACAAGCGCTACCTGCGCGGCGAGATCGCCCATCGCGTGAACCTGAAATACGCGCCGGACCTGCGCTTCCGCGCCGATGAGAGCTTCGCCGAGGCCGAGCGCATCGATGCGCTGCTCGATACCGAGGCCGTGCGCCGCGACACGCAGGTCCAGCGCCTCAGGATCGACCAGGACCACCAAGACGAAGCCCCCGAAGACGACCGTAACGATGACCGCTGAGAACGCTCCCGAAATCGCCCAAGACGCTGCGCCGGCGCAGCGTCCGAAGAAGCGCGACGTCCATGGCTGGGTCATCCTCGACAAGCCGATCGGCATGACCTCGACCCATGCGGTCAGCGTCGTGAAGCGCGCCTTCGGCGCCAAGAAGGCCGGCCATGCCGGCACACTCGACCCGCTGGCGTCGGGCCTGCTGCCGATCGCGCTGGGCGAGGCGACCAAGACCGTTCCCTTCGTCATGGACGGCCGCAAGGCTTATCAGTTCACTGTCGCCTGGGGCACGCAGACCAATACCGACGACACCGAGGGCAGCGTCATCGCGACCTCGGACAAGCGTCCGGACGAGGCGGCGATCGCTGCGCTCCTGCCGCGCTTCACCGGCACCATCATGCAGACGCCGCCCAAGTTCTCGGCGATCAAGATCGCCGGCGAGCGCGCCTACGACCTCGCCCGCGACGGCGAGGAGGTCGAGCTGGAGGCGCGGCCCGTCGAGATCGACGCGCTCCACATCGTCAGCCATGACGGCGCCACCACGACCTTCGAGGCCGAATGCGGCAAGGGCACCTATGTCCGCGCCATCGCCCGCGATCTGGGTCTGGCCCTGGGCTGCCTCGGCCATGTCGCGCATCTGCGCCGCACCCGCGTCGGGCCGTTCACGGTCGCAGACGCCGCCAGTGTCGAGACCCTGCGCGAGAGCCCGGAAAGCGCGCTAACGGCGCTGCAGCCGGTCAAGGCGGCGCTGACGCTGATCCCGGAGATTGTGCTCCATCGCGACGCCGCCGCCCGCCTCAAGCGCGGCCAGAGCGCCCTGCTGCGCGGAGCCGGCGCCCCGATCGAGTTGGAGGCCGCCTACGCGACCTGCGCCGGCACGTTGGTCTCGACGGGCTCGGTCCAGAACGGCGAGTTCGTTCCCCACCGCGTCTTCAATCTCTGAGGCAAGGAAGCCGCGGCCTGCCCCCTCTCCCCTTGCGGGAGAGGGTTGGGGTGAGGGCGCGCGCCGGCCTGGATCGTCGGCGTTTCACGGCCCGCTTACAATTGCGACCTGAGAGACCCCTCATCCGTCTCGGCTTCGCCGAGCCACCTTCTCCCGCAAGGGGAGAAGGGCAAAGCCCGCGCCTCTGATCGGGGGGATGACGCCTTCGACGCCCCTCAGGCCGCCCGCTTCAGCCCGTCCCGCGCCCAGATCGCACTGAGCGCCGCCACCAGCGCGTCGATATCGGCATCGGAATGGAAGGGCGAGGGCGTGATCCGCAGCCGCTCCGTGCCACGCGGCACGGTCGGGTAGTTGATCGGCTGGACATAGATGTCGAAGCGATCAAGCAACTCGTCGCTGATCGCCTTGCAGGCCTTCGCCTCACCCACCATCACCGGCACGATATGGCTGGGATTGGCGAGATGCGGAATGCCGGCGGCGTCGAGCTTGGCCCGCAAGGCCGCGACGCGGTCCTGCTGACGCTCGCGCTCGGCGGAGCTTTCCTTGAGATGCCGGATCGCGGCGATCGCGCCCGCAGCCACGGCCGGCGGCAGGGAGCTCGAAAAGATGAAGCCCGACGCAAAGCTGCGGATGAAGTCGCACAGCGCCGCCGATCCGGTGATGTAGCCGCCGATCACGCCATAGGACTTCGCCAGCGTGCCCTGGATCAGGGTCAGCCGGTCGGTCAGGCCCTCGCGCTCCGAGATGCCGCCGCCACGCGCGCCGTAGAGGCCGACGGCATGGACCTCGTCGATATAGGTCATTGCGCCGAACTCGTCGGCGATGTCGCAGAATTCCCGGACCGGCGCGATGTCGCCATCCATCGAATAGACCGACTCGAAGGCGATCAGCTTCGGCCTGTTAGGATCGAGCGCCGCGAGCTTGCGGCGCAGGTCGGCCGGGTCGTTATGGGCGAAGATATGCTTCTCGGCGCGCGAATGCCGGATGCCCTCGATCATCGAGGCATGGTTCAGCCCGTCGGTCAGCACGATGCAGCCGGGGATGCGCGCGGCCAGCGTCGAGAGCGAGGCCCAGTTCGAGACATAGCCGGAATTGAAGATCAGCGCGGCTTCCTTGCCGTGCAGGTCGGCGAGCTCGCGCTCCAGCAGGACATGGTAGTGGTTGGTGCCGCCGATATTGCGGGTGCCGCCGGCGCCGGCACCGCTGCCATCGAGCGCCTGATGCATCGCGGCCAGCACCTTGGGATGCTGGCCCATGCCGAGATAGTCGTTCGAGCACCAGACGGTGACGTCGCGCGGGCCGCTCTCGCCATGATAGGTCGCGATCGGGAAGCGGCCGGCCTGGCGTTCCAGGTCGGCGAAGACGCGATAGCGGCCCTCGCTGCGCAATCCGTCGAGCTCCCGACGGAAGAAGTTCTCGAAATCCATTCCAGCCTCCTGCGGCGCGCCTCTCCTAGGCCTTTCGGGCCGTTCGCGGAATGGTGCGCGGTGTCGCGGCTGGATTTGTTCTACTGTGAGCGCCCGGCCAGTTCCAGAATCGTTTCGATGAGGACGCGGATGGCGATGCCGGCATCGGCCTCGGTCATGTTCTCCAATGGCGAATGGCTGATGCCCTTCTCGTTGCGCACGAAGAGCATGGCGACGGGTGCCACCGCGGCGATCGCCATGGCGTCATGCCCGGCGCCGGAGGGCAGCCGCCGGCCGGCGAGGTTGCTGCCGGAGCGGGCGATGCCGGTCGCCAGTGCATCCTGCAGCTTCGGCTCCATCGGCACGGCCGTGGCCCGGGCATAGGGGATGATCTCCAGCCCGACGCCGCGACGCTCTGCGATCTCGGCGAAGCGTTTGCGGATCTCGGTATCCATCGCCGCCAGAGTCTCGTCCTTCGGGGCGCGGAAATCGATGGTGAACTCGGCCGCGCCGGGGACGACATTGGTCGCGCCGGGCTCGGGGCGCAGCACCCCGACCGTGCCGACGGCGAGCTCATGCGCGCCGGCGATCTGCTCCAGTGCCAGCGCCATTTCGGCTGCGGCGGTCAAGGCGTCCTTGCGCAGGGCCATCGGCACGGTGCCGGCATGGCCGGCCTCGCCGGTGACGCGCACCTGTGCGCGGCTCTGCGCGTTGATGGCGGTGACGATGCCGACGGCCTCGTTCTCCGCCTCCAGCACCGGCCCCTGCTCGATATGGACTTCGAGATAGGCCTGGATCGAGCCTGGCTTGCGGGCCAGCGCCGCGATCCCCGCCGGATTGCCGCCGAAGGCGACGAGCGCTTCGCCGAGCTTCACGCCATCGCTGTCGCGCGCCTCCAGCCAGGCCGGGTCATAGGCGCCGGCCAGCGCCTCCGAGGTCGAGAGATGCGTCGGGAAGCGGACATTCTCCTCGTCGCCGAAGCCGATCACCTCCAGCGGGAAGGGCAGGCTGATCCCGGCATCGCGCAAGGCCTGTGCGGCAAGGATGCCGGCGACGACGCCGAGATTGCCGTCGAAGCGTCCGCCATCCTTCACCGTGTCGATATGCGAGCCGATCAGCACGGCAGGCGCCCCCGGCACGGTGCCTTCGCGCCGGCCCTGCACCGAGCCGGCAGCGTCGATGAAGGCGGTGAGCCCCGCGACCTCCATCGCGCCCTTGACCCATTCCGCCGCTTGCTTGTGTGCGGGCGAGAGATAGAGGCGCGTCAGCTTGCCGGGCTCGTCGCTGAAGCGATTGAGGCCGGCAAGCGCCGCGAAGGCACGGGCGCCGAGGACGGCGGCGGAGGGAAGCGTCTGCGTCATGCCGCCAAGCTAGAGCAGGGCTTTCAAAACTGCGACGGCCAATTTCGCCAAGCAGCTTCTCTCCGGTGGCATGATCCGGCCTCCGCCACCCTCGTCTCAGTAGGTCGCGCGACCGCCGGAGAGGTCGAACACGCCGGCCGTGGTGAAGCTGTTCTCGGCCGAGGCGAGGAAGGCGACCATCGAGGCGACCTCGTCGGGCAGCAGGAAGCGCCCGCGCGGGATCTTCGCCAGCATGTAGCCGATATGCTCCTCGCTCATCTGGTCGAAGATGCGGGTGCGCACCGCCGCCGGCGTGATGCAGTTCACCGCGATGTCCTTGTCGGCGAGCTCCTTGCCGAGCGACTTGGTCAGCGCGATCACCGCCGCCTTCGAGGCGGAATAGGCGGAGGCGTTGGGATTGCCCTCCTTGCCCGCGATCGAGGCGACGAGGACGATGCGGCCGTAATTGCGCTTGACCATGCCGGGGATCACCGAGCGGCAGCAATGCAGCGTGCCGTCGACATTGAGCTTCATGACCTTGGCCCAATCCTCGAGCGGGTACTCCCAGGTCTTGTGGTTGGGCCCGGCGATGCCGGCGCTGGTGACGAGGATGTCGATGCTGCCATGCTGGGCCTCCAGCGCGTCGCTCGCCTTCTGCACGGCCGCCGCATCGGTCACGTCGACGCCGACGCCGATCGCGCCATGGCCGATCTCGCTGGCGGCCTTGGCTGCGAGAGCCGCGTCGACATCCCAGATCGCGACGGTCGCACCGCTCTTGGCGAAGCGCTCGGCGACGGCGCGGCCGATGCCCTGCGCCCCGCCGGTGACGATGGCGACGCGCTTCTTTAAATCGATTTGGTTCATGCCAGCCCTCCCGAACTTTGTGCGGGTCACCCTAGCCGGGTGGATCGGCGCCGGCCAAGAGGACATGGCCGTTTCGGTGAAATGCGCAGGGCCGTCATGCATTTTGTTAAGGATGATCGCAAAAAGACCGGGGGGCGAGGGCCTTCGCTGCGTGCCGGATCGGGGCGGTTCGAAGCGGGTCTGTGTCGCAGTGAGACGGTGTCCGGGACAAGGTGGCGCCACCATTCGGGCGATCGTTCCGGTTCGGTACAAGGCCTTGTCGCTGCAAGAGGATTGCCATTAACGCGGGCTCGCGGATCGCGGGAATAAGCCATTCACCTTTCAGCGGGCTTTGCCTTGACCCGAGCCCTGAAACGGCAAAGACAATCACGACATTCGCAATGGGCCGCCGTGCCCCTGATCGAGAGCACCGTGCCCGCAACCGCCATCACGATTGTCAGCGAAGCCAGGAGCCGCAAGCGGCCGGGTTATGCCAAGCGCGATATCGGCGGCATCGGCATCGCCGTGATGGAGCGTGAGGCGGCGATCGCGGAGGTGGTCGATGCGGTGTCGACGGGAAGCCATATGAAGATGGCTTTCTGCAACGCCAACCTGGTGAACGTCGCCGCCGGCAACGCCGCCCTGCTGCGCAGCCTCTCGACCTTCCTCGTCCTGGCCGACGGCATCGGCGTCGATCTCGGCAGCTGGATCCTCTATGGCAAGGCCTTCCCGGCAAACCTCAACGGTACGGATTTCTTTCCCACCCTCTTCGCCCGTTCCGGGCGGCCGATGCGGGTCGCCCTGCTCGGTGGCCGGCCGGGCGTCGCGGATCGCGCGGTCGCCAACCTGACGAAGCGCTACCCTGCCCATCGTTTCAGCGTGGTCTCGCACGGCTATTTCACGGCCGAAGAGGAGCCTCTCCTTCTCGAGGGCCTGAAGGCCCAGCGCCCGGACCTGCTGCTGGTGGCGATGGGCAACCCGCTGCAGGAGCGCTTCATCGCCGACAAGCTCGGCCCGCAGCATGGCTCGGTCGCGGCCGGCGTCGGGGCGCTGTTCGATTTCTTCGCCGACGAAGTGCCGCGTGCGCCCGAGTTGGTGCGCAAGGCGCGGCTCGAGTGGATCTTCCGTCTCTGGCTCGAACCGCGCCGTCTGTGGCGGCGCTATGTGCTCGGAAATCCCGCTTTCCTGATGCGCATGGCCCGGCAATATGCCATGGGCGGCCGACGCAGCGGGTGAGTTCCCTGACATTGAGAGCGACCTTTGCCCTGGCGACGCCGAGCTACAGGGGCGATATCGAGCGTTGCCGGCTGCTCTGCGCCAGCATCGATCGCTTCGTCAGCGGCCACGCCGTCCATTATCTTCTGGTCGAGGATCGTGATGTCCCGCTCTTCCGCGAGCTCGAAGGGCCACGCCGGCGCATCCTGCCGGAATCGCAATTGCTGCCGGGCTGGCTGAAATCACGGCCCGATCCGCTGAGCCTCGGCAGGCGCCGTCTCTGGACCGGAGTGCAGGCGCTGGCGCGCGGCATCCCGCCCTTGCGCGGCTGGCATGCCCAGCAGCTCAGGAAATTCGCGGTAGCGACGGCCTGCGAAGAGGATGTCATCCTCTTCGCCGATTCCGACATGCTGTTCCTGCGCCCCTTCGACCTGACCAGCCTATCGGATGACGGAGCCATCAGGCTCTATCGCAAGCCGGACGCCATCACGGCCGACATGGCGCGGCATATCCCGTGGTGCACGCATGCCTCGACCCTGCTCGGCCTCGACGCCCCGACCTTCCCGAGCCCCGACTACATCAACAACCTGGTGAGCTGGCGCCGCGACCATGTGCTTGCCCTGCTCGACCATGTCGAAAGTGTCAGCGGGCGCGACTGGGTCTCGGCCATTGCGCGCGAGCGGCAGTTCTCGGAATACATGATCTACGGCTATTTCGTCGAACGCGTGCTCGGGCTCGACGCTGCTGGCCACTGGCCGGATGCGCGCGAGCTCTGCAAGGTCTACTGGTTCAGCGAGGATGTCGCCGGCATGGAGGATCTCGCCTCCTTCGAGGAGGTTCTGGAGCCTTGGCAGGTCGCCGTCGGCATCCAGTCCTTCATCGGGCAGCCGCTCGACCGCATCCGCGCGCTGTTCGAGCGGCAGGCCTCAGCGTAACGGCCTGCGTCCCTGCGCCAGCAGCCTGTAGGTGAAGCCGGCCGAGGCGAGATAGACCACGCCGAAGACGAGGTTCATCCAGGCGGCCCAGCTTCCGGCCTCCGGGAAGCGTGTCATCACCAGCGAGATCAGCCCGGCCTTGATCGCCGTGAGCAGGCACAGGAGCGCGATGCGCGAGCCCGTGCGCTCGCGGGCATAGAGCAATTCGGCGTGATACTCGACGAGGTTGCGGAAGGCCGGGACCAGCAGCATCGGCGCGAACAGATAGGCCGCCTCCGAGACGTTGCGCCCGAGCAGGTTCGGGAAGGGCATCAGCGCGACGATGACGCAGACCAGCCCGCCGACCGAGACCAGCGCGATGCCGGCCTCATAGGCCGCAAGGCGCCTGAAGCGACCGATGCCGCGATCCTTCATGATCTTCTGGACGAGCATCTGGTTGAAGCTGCGCACCGGCATGGCGGTGAGGTCGATCACCCGGAGCGCGATGGCGTAGAGCCCGGCGGTACGTTCCCCGGCGAGCCCCAGCACCAGGAGCTTGTCGAGTTCGGACTGGACATAGAACACGATATCGGCCGCGCCGGCGAAGACGGCATCCGCCATCCGGCGCGGATAGAGGTTGCGCACGAAGCGCCAGCGCGTCCTCGGCAGGAAGGCGAGGAGCGCGATCAGCGCGCTCGCCATGGTGGCTCCGCAATAGGCGAAGGCCCAGATCTCCAGATTTGCCCGGCCGAAGGCGGCGAAGAGCAAGGCCGCCACTGTTCGCAGGCCCGAGCCGATGATGACGAGCAGCGCCGCCTGCCGGAAGCGCCTCAAGCCGTTATTGACGATGGCGACGACCTCGACGAGCCGCCAGCCCAGCACCTCCGCGACGATGATCACCGCGAAAGGCAGGAGCGCCAGGCGCTCCGCGAAGAGCAGGAGATAGGCGGCCCCGGCGACCGCGACGATCAGCGGCAACGACAGCGCGGACAGGCCGGCAAAGCCGGAGAGATAGGCGCCGAGCAACCGCGGCTTGACCGTGGCGACCCGGTAGAGCGGCGAGATGAAACCGAAGGCCAGCAGGCGCGACAGGATGAGCCCGGTCGAGGAGGCCGTGGCGAACAAACCAAATTCGCCGAGGGTCAACGTATTCGCAACGATGAGGAAGTAGACAAGGGAGATCACGAGCCGGCCGGCGGAGCCGCTCAGGATGGTGAGGTAGGCGAAGATGGTGGTGCGATCCGGTAGCATGACCCGTTTCCGCGGCGGCTGGCCCGGCGCGTGCCTTTGCGTTGCAGCATGACGCCCACCTCTTAGACCAGAGGCGTTGAACGACCCTAAACGACACGGAAGCGTCCCGATTGACCATACGGAAAGCCGAAACGGACCGAAATGAAGCGTCGCCGACGCGGCGCGGCGTGCTGCGCGGCGCGTCGGCTTGCCTGATGGCCGGCGCCATGATGGGGACCGGTGCCGCCGCCGTGCGGCCGATCCCGTTTGGTTCCGCCGCGGAGATCGGCGCCTTCCGCGGGGATGTGCGCTATCGCGACGCGCTGAAGCGCTATTGCGATGTCATCGTCCCCATGAACGACCTGAAATGGGAGGCGCTGCGGCATGACCAGCCGCGCTTCGATTTTTCGGGTGCCGACGAACTCGTCGCTTTCGCTCACGCGAACAAGAAGGCGCTGCGCGGCCATACCCTGCTCTGGGGCGAAGCGCTGCCCAACTGGACCAGGGAGATGACGACGCGGGCTGAGGCCGAGCGCGAACTCGTCAACCACATCGAGGTCGTCGTCGACCGCTACAAGGGCAGGATCGCGACCTGGGACGTCGTCAACGAGGTCATCAAATACGATCCCACGGATGGCGGACCCTGGCGCGACACCATCTGGCAGCGCCTGCTCGGGCCGGAGCATGTCGATATCGCCTTCCGCACGGCGGCGCGGATCGATCCCAAGGCCAGGCTCGTGCTCAACGATTTCCATCTGGAGGAGCCGGTCCCCGGTGCCGCCGCGCGCCGCAAGGTCGTGCTCGATATCTGCCGGCGCCTGAAAAACAAGGGCATTCCGATCCATGGTGTCGGCATGCAGGCCCATCTCTATGCCGACAAGGGCATCGACGTGGACGGCGTGCAGCGCTTCATGCGCGATCTCGATGAGCTCGGCCTCGATGTCGAGATCACCGAGCTCGACGTCATCGACTGGAAGCTGCCGGCCGATGCCGCCCAACGCGACAAGACCGCCGCAGCCCTGGTCTCGACCTTCCTCGAGGCCGTCGTCTCGGTCAAACGACCGAAGGCGATCGTCACCTGGGGACTGACCGACCGCTATTCCTGGGTCCACGAAACCTTCCCGCGCAAGGACAGCGCCCGTGCCCGGCCCCTGCCGCTTGATGCCGATTACCGGCCCAAGCCGATGATGGCCGTGCTCGAACGCTACCGGCGTGGAGTCGCGTGATGCAGAACAGTGAAGCGTAGCGTCATGTTCACCACCGGGCCCGCCACGAGCGAAGCGCAGGACAAGCCGAACCGCCCGGAGCGGCCGGCCGCGGCCCTGCCTGTCCAGCTTGCGCGGCTGGCCGATCCCCTCTGGATCCTCGGGGCGCTCTGGGCGCGGCGCTGGCTGATCGTGCTCATGGCTGTGCTCGGCCTGGCCTTGGCGATCCTCGCCGGCCTGCTGATGACGCCGAAATACGTCTCGACCGCGCAGCTTTTCATCGATCCGCGCGACCTGCGCGTGCTCCAGAACGACGTCTCCCCCAACAATGTCGGCAGCGACCCGACCTCGATCACCGGCTATCTCGAAAGCCAGGCGCGCGTGATCGCCTCCGACAGCATCAAGTCGCGGGTCGTCGAGCGTCTCGACCTTGATCGCGATCCGGATTTCGGCGGCCCTTCGAGCAGCTTCCTCTCCCGTCTGCTGGGGACCGGTACCGGTCCCTCGCCCAAGGCGACGCTCTACGCACTCGCGGCGCTCGACCGCACGGTCGCGGTGCGCCGCGGCGAACGCACCTTCGTCATCGACATCTCGGCGACGGCGCAGGATCCGGACAAGGCCGCCAAGATCGCGAATGCGCTGGCCGAGGCCTATCTCGAGGACCAGGCCGCGGTGCGCGCCGAAGCCGCGCAGAAGGCGACGGCCGCGCTGACCAGCCGACTCGAGGAACTGCGCAACCGCCTGCGCATCGCTGAGGAAAAGGCCGAGAAATACAAGGAAGCCAACAATATCGTCGGCGTCGGCGACCGTTCGCTCGGCGAGCAGCAGCTGTCGCTCAACAGCGCGCAGCTCGTCGCGGCTCGCACCCGTGCGACCGAAGCCAAGGCGAAATACGACCAGATCGCCGGTACGCGCGCCTCCAGCATCGAGGCCGGGGCCATCCCGGAAGCGGTCGCCTCCAATACGATGACCGCCTTGCGCGCCCAGCTCGGCGCGGCGCTGGCCCGCGAGGCCGATCTCGTCTCCTCCCTCGGTGCGCGGCATCCGGCGCTGACCTCGGCGCAGTCGCAGGTGCGCGACGCCAGGCGCCAGATCAGTGAGGAACTCGCCCGTATCGGGCGTGCCGCCAAGGTCGAGTATGACCGCGCGGTCGAGGCCGAGCGTCAGCTCGCCCGTCGCGTCGAGCAGCTCACGGCGGGGCAATACGCCGCTGGCCGGGCCTCCGTGCAATTGCGCGAGCTCGAACGCGAGGTCGAATCCTCCCGTGCCATCTATGACGCCTTCCTGAGGCGTGCCCGCGAGACCGGCGAGCTCGGCGGCATCGACACCACCAATGCCCGCATCATCAGCCCGGCCATGCCCCCTTTGGAGAAGAGCGGCATGAGCCGCCGGACGCTGGCATTGCTGGGGGCCTTTGGTGGCGGCGGGGCGGGCGTCCTTCTGGCGCTGGGACTTGCCGTCTTCGCCGTGCCGCGCCCGCCGGAGCCCCCGCCGGCTCCGAAGCGCGAACCGTTCTGGCGCCGTGCCCCGCGCCCGGTTGCGCCCGAGCCGGTCGAGACCGAGAGCCCAGCTCCAGCTTCCGCGCCGGCCGTTGCGGTCACACCGCCACCCCCCAAACCGGTGGCGTCAGCTCCCGCGCCCACCGAGCCGCCACCGCAGCAGCAGCCCGCTCAAACGAGCGCAAGACCGGCGAACTGGCGGCGCCTGATGGCGATCCCGGGCGGCTCCGCGAAGCGCGCTGGAAACGCTCCCGAGGCCGCGCCCGTTTCCGAGAGCACCTCCGAACCTGTATCCGAACCGGCGCCCCTGCCGATGCTCGGCACCATCCCGCAGGTGCGCAACCGCCGCTGGCGGCGTGACGTGGCCGAGGCGCGCTCGGTCTTCCAGGGCCAGAGCCATCTCGTCGATGTCATAGACAAGCCGCAGTCAGGTTTCGCTGCCGCCATTGCTGCGACCCGTCGCGAGTTGGCCGGGGCCGCAGGCGGCGAGCATCGCCGCCGCATCCTGGTCGTCGGCCTGGAGCCGCAGGCGGGCGCGACGACGCTCGCCCTCAATCTGGCGCTCGATGCCGCCCGGTCCGGCCTGCCGGCGCTGCTGGTCGATGCCGCGGGCGGTACCCATGGCCTCACCCCGGTCTTCGCGGCGGACGCATTGATCGGGCTTGGCGATGTCATGTCCGGCCAGGTGGCACTGGGTCGCGCGATCATGAAGGACGAGGGCACTGGCCTGACCTTCATGCCCTATGCGGGGGCGGTCCCATCGGCCGGCGCGGGCTCGCTGCGGACGGGTGCCTTCGCGGCAACGCATCGCTTCAGGCCGATCATCGTGGATGGCGGCCATCTGGTGGCGGACAGCCTGATCGGGCGCTTCGCCGAGGTGGTGGACGATATCGTGCTGGTCGCGCGCGACGGCAAATCTGCCCAGGCCGGCGCCGAACGCCTGAAGGCGCAGCTCGGAACGCATGCGGGCAAGCTGCGCGGCGTCGTGATCAACGTGGTGTGAGCGTCACGACCGGGCCCTGCGCCGGTCAGTTTTTCTCGGGCTTGCGATATTGCTCGTTGGCGACGCCGAATTCGGACATCAATCGGCCGATCGCGACCTGGGCGTGGTAGAGCCCGATCACCCCGGAGCGCGTGCGGAGGCCCAGAGCAAGCCCGCGCGGGACCGACGCGGCCAGCAGGGCCAGCGATTTCGCCAGCACCCGAAGCCTTCCGGCGGTTCCAGGATTTTGCCGCCGTTCGATCGCGGCCGAGATCGCGCCGTTGCGCAGGCCGCGTGCGTTGATCCAGCTGAATTCGCTGCGCCGTTCCGGCATGGTCTCGCGCTGCGCGGCCTCCTGCACCCACCAGAAGCGGAAGCCGGCGGCCTTGGCGCGGGTGAAGAAATCCGTGTCGCCGCCGCCGGTGAAGTCGAAGCTCTCGTCGAGGAAAGGGAAACCGAGCCGGTCGAGCACGCCGCGCCGGATCAGGTAATTGGCGCTGGAATAGAGCATCGGCACCGGGCCGGTTACATCGTAATGCGAACGGAATACCGGATGCGCCGAGAGCCAGGTACGCGACGCATCGGCAAAGGCGGCTGTCACCGAACCGCCGAACAGCTCGGCAGGCGCCGTGCGGGCCGCCGTGACGAAGGCATCGAGCCATCCGGGCTCGGCTTCCTCGTCGTCGTCGATGCCGAGAACCTGTTCCAGCGCGGGAAAGCGCGTCAATGCGCAGCGCCAGGCCGCGTTATAGGCCTTGCAGTTGCCCTGGCGCGGCTCGACGATGACGAAGCCCTTGAACAGTCCAGCGGCAAGCAGCGCGCTGGCGCGGGCGGCTCCGGCCCGCTCGACGCCTTCGTTCTCGACGACGATCACCGCGAAATCATGCCCGCCATTCTGGCCGGCGAGCGAGCGCAAGGTCGCCTCCAGCATCTCCGGGCGCCGGAAGGTCGGGACGCAGACGACGCTCGTAACCCCGGCCAGCGCCTCCGGCGCCGAGCATGCCACCACCTCGAAGCTTTCGGGCGTGCCGAAAACCGGCCCGGCGGAGCGGTCTCGCTCGCCGCTCGTCATGCTTTCGTTTGTCTGGCTGGCCATGGTCATCGACCTGCAAACTAGGCTGCGGCAGCTTAAGGTTCGGTGTCCGCCTCTCTCGAAAGAGCGGCGGATCCCTGCAACTCCCGTTGATCATAGCCGGCGGCATGGCTTGACCTGCCCGGCCAATGGGAGGAGTGGAATGACCTCCTGCCGACGAGCTCTTTCGCCTTGCGCCTTGCTTTCCTGACTTCGCTCATCCCCGTCGCCCGGCCGGATACCGGCTTCGAGATCGCCAATGCGGCGATCCTTTCGGCGTTGCGCGAGGCCGGGCACACGGTCACCGCGATCGGCTTCCTCCGTCCCGGCGAGGTCCCGGCGGAGCCGGAGCAGGCGATCGTGGTCACTGAGGCCGATATCGAGAACGCGGCGGTTCCGGCCGTGCAGAAGCTGCGTTGGCTCGTCGAGGCCGTCCGGCTCGGGCTGCCGGTGGCCTGCGCGAAACTCAGGCTCGCCGGAGCGGGCCGCCTCGTCGAGGCCGTCCGGGCGCAGGGACCCTTCGATGCGTTGGTCCTGAATTCGGTCATGCTGCCCGGTGCCTTTCCCGAGCTGCTGCGGATCGCGCCCTGCATCCTGGTCGAACATAATATCGAGCATGTCTCGGCCCGGCAGAATGCCGAGCATGCCGGAAATCCGCTGTTGCGCCGGCTCTACGGGCGCGAGGCGCAATTGCTCGAGCGGCTGGAGCGGCGGCTCTGGGACGAGGCGCGCTTCATCTGGACGCTGGCCGAGGAGGATCGACGGGCGCTCGGCCCCGCCCATCAGGCGAAGTCCTGTGCCCTGCCGCTGGTGTCCGGGAGCGCGGCCGCAGCCCCGCCGGATGATCTCGGCGAGGCCCCGGCCTTCGATATCGGCCTGATCGGCACCTGGACCTGGGGCCCCAATCTGATCGGGCTCGACTGGTTCCTGCGCGAGGTCTGTCCGCTGCTCCCGGAGGGAATCCGCGTTGCGGTTGCCGGGCGCGTCCCGCCCGAGCTGCGCGCGCCGCCGAATGTGACGCTTGTCGGCCGGGTGCCCTCGGCCGAAGGCTTCCTGCGCTCCTGCCGGCTCGTCGCGCTATCGAGCCGGGCCGGAACCGGCGTGCAGCTCAAGACGATCGAGGCGATGCAGCTCGGCCTGCCGGCCGTCGCCACGACCCTGTCCTGCCGCGGTTTCACGGAAATGCCTGCCAATTTCACCCTCGCCGATACGGCCGAGGATTTCGCCCGGGCGCTGACGGAGCGCGTCGCGGCGATCCGCTCAGGGGATCGGCAACGCATCGACGGCGCGGCCTTCATGGCGAGCCAGCGCAAGGCGCTGGCGGATGGCCTCGCACGCGGGCTTGCCGCCGCCAGGGGCTGAGAGCGGCTATTCCGCCGCGGCCTTGCCGGCGCGGCGGCCGATCAGGCCGAAGATCGGGCCGGCCGAGACCATCACCAGGAAGACGCGGATGATGTGGTGGGCCGCCACGAAGGCGACCTCGGTATGGAGCGCCAGCGCGATCAGGCTCATCTCGGCGAGGCCGCCGGGCGAATAGGCCAGGATCAGCGGGATATGGCCGTGCACGGAGACCAGCGCGACGAGCCAGGCGAAGCCCAGTGTCAGGGCCAGCAGGATCGCGGTCGAGCCGACCGAGAGCAGGAGCACGCGCAGGATGATGCGCGGCGGCGTGCCGACGAAGCGGCAGCCGATCGTCACGCCAAGCACGAGCTGCGCTGCATTGACGATTTCCGACGGCGGCATCGCGGCGCTCAGGCCGGCGACATGCACGATCGCGCTGACCAGCATCGGGCCGAGCAGGTACTTGGCCGGCATCCTGAGCCAGTGCCCGACGATCACGCCGACGATGCCGCAGCCGATCAGCCAGAGCTCGGAGCTGATGGGCGTCTGCGCCAGCGACGGGCCGGCGACGCGCCCACCGCTCACCGTGACCCCGCCGATCCACTGCACGATGAAGGGCAGGGTCATCACCACGAGCAGGATACGAGCCGAGTGGATCAGGGCGATGATGCGGGCATCGCCACCTTTCTCCTCGCCGACGGTGACCATCTCGATCAGCCCGCCCGGCATGCCCGAGAAGAAGGCCGTGACGGGATCGAACCCGGCGACGCGGCGGAAATAGCTGACGCAGCACAGCCCGCAGGCGACCATGAACAGCACGAGCCCGGCCAGCGTCGGCAGCCAGTTCGGCAGTTGCGCGATCACCTCCGGCTTGAACGAGGCGCCGAGCATCACGCCGATCACCGCCGTCATCGGCGGACGGATCACGGACGGCGCAGCCACAGGCAGGCTGATCAGGGCCGCGAAGGTGCAGAACACCATCGAGCCCAGCATCCAGGGCAGCGGCAATCTGGCCTGCACGAAGAGCCAGCCGCCGAGCCCGCCGAGCGCGAGCGCGAGCGCAAAGCGGCGATAGGGGAAGCGGCTGGGAGCCAGAGCCTTGATCCCGCCCAGGAAATCGTCGAGCAGGGCCTTCATCGGCCTGGTCCGCCGTGCCGGCTCAGCCGGTTGGTTGCCATGGCCCGAAAGCGGGAAGAGGGGCGGTCTCGAAGCGTCAAGCGGCAGGTCCCTTTCGGGTTCCTCCTAGAGACTGTTCGCGCCGTTGCACAGCCCGCGCCGGGTATGTCGCCCCTGCGCGTCGCGCGGCCGGGACAACGCGGCCATGTCGCATTGTCATTGGCCGAATTGCCGCGTTTCCTCAATGATTTGCGGCAGGGATGAAATGCTGGGCCGGTCATCGGCCGCCGACCACTGGTTGAGGGTGATGAGCGAGGAGCGGCAGTCCGGCCGGCAGGGTCGGCCGGGGTTCGAGGGCAATACCCCCTGGCACGAGCCAGCCGCTTCTGCGCCTCCCGAGCCGGGTGTTTCTCGTCCTGCCCCGATCGTCGAGCCTGAACCGCCCGTTGGTGCGAAAGCAGGCGGGGTGGGCTGGTTCGAAAGCCGCAGGCAGCGTCTGCGCTATTGGTGGCGCGGCGCGAGCCCCAATCTGCGCGGCTCGGTCCTCATGTTCGCGGCGATGCTGGTTTATGCGGTAATGGTCGCCGGCATCAAGCATGTCGGGCAGGGCATTCCGCTCGTGCAGATCCTGCTGATCCGGCAGGTCATCATGACCGCGATCCTGCTGCTCTTCGCGGCCGGCAGCCTGCGCCGCGCCCTGCACACCGACAGGCTCGGCCTGCAGATCTTCCGCAGCGTGGTCACGTTGCTTTCGATGCTCTGCGGCTTCACCGCGGTGATCAAGATCCCGCTTGCCCAGGCGACCGCGATCGGCTTCAGCCAGGTGCTGTTCGTCACCATCGCGGCGGTGCTCTTCCTCAAGGAGGTGGTCGACGGTCGGCGCTGGGCTGCGACCGTGATCGGCTTCATCGGCGTGCTGATCATGCTGCGCCCGAGCTCGGAGGGGCTGGATATCTATGCCCTGCTCGCGGTCGCCGGCGCGATATGCGGCGCCGCCATCACGGTCAGCGTGCGCAAGCTCGCCGCGAGCGAGCGCACCGATACGATCCTGCTCTATCAGGGCATCGTGCTGATCGTGCTCCTGTCCGTGCCGACCCTGCTCTGGTGGCAGCCGCCGACGCCCAATCAATGGTTCTGGCTGATCACGCTCAGCCTGTTCGGTACCGCCGGGCAATGGCTGATCACGCGGGCCTATCAGGTCGGCGAGGCGGCGGCGCTGGCGCCGCTCGATTTCAGCCGCCTGCTGCTGGCGAGCTTTACCGGCTTCGTCTTCTTCGCCGAGATTCCCGAGCTCACCACCTGGCTCGGCGCGGCCGTCGTCATCGGCGCGACGCTCTACACGATCCGCAAGAACGCCCGCAGGGTCGCGCCGCCGCCAGCCCCGGTCTGAGCGGCCGGGATTGCGCCGTCCCCGTCCCGGGCGCTATGAATCGGCGCACGCCTCTCCCGCGTGCGGCCGCCCGGCTTCGCCCCGCGCGGCACGACATCCAGAGGCCGGATCATGCGCATCGAAAACGACCCGAAGCTCGACTTCCGCGACGTGCTGATTCGTCCGAAGCGCTCGACGCTGGGCAGCCGCGCCGAGGTCGATGTCGAGCGCAGCTTCCACTTCGCCCATACCGGCAAGGAGTGGAAGGGCTTCCCGCTGATCGCCGCCAACATGGACGTGGTCGGCACCATGGCGATGGCCAGGGCGCTCTTGAAGCACGGTGCCATGGTCGCCCTGCACAAGCATTACAGCGCCGCGCAACTGATCGCCTTCTTCCGCGAGCCCGGCTCCGCCAACGCCTTCTACTCGCTGGGCACGACCGATTCCGACCATGACAAGCTGAAGGCCGTCCACGCCCAGTCGCCGATCACCAAGATCTGTCTCGACGTCGCCAACGGCTATACCGAGAAATTCGTCGACACGGTCAAGGCGACGCGCGCCGCCTTCCCGGATGCGGCGATCATGGCCGGCAATGTCGTCACCGGCGACATGACCGAGGCGCTGATCCTCGCCGGCGCCGATATCGTCAAGGTCGGCATCGGGCCGGGCTCGGTCTGCACCACCCGTAAGATGACCGGCGTCGGCTATCCGCAGCTCTCCGCCATCATCGAATGCTCGGATGCGGCCCATGGCCTGAAGGGCCTCGTCTGCGGCGATGGCGGGCTGACCGTGCCGGGCGATGTCGCCAAGGCCTATGGCGGCGGCTCCGATTTCGTGATGATGGGCGGCATGCTCGCCGGCCATGACGAGTGCGAGGGCGAGATCCGCTACGAGGAGCGCGACGGCGAGAAGGTGCCGGTGGCGATGATCTTCTACGGGATGTCCTCGGATACGGCGATGAACAAGTATTCCGGCGGCGTCGCCAAATACCGGGCCTCCGAGGGCAAGACCGTGGAGGTGCCCTATCGCGGCCCGGTCGAGGGCACGATGCAGGAATTGATGGGCGGCGTGCGCTCGGCCATGACCTATATCGGCGCGGTCCGCCTGAAGGAGATGTCGAAGCGCACCACTTTCATCATGGTCGGCAGCCAGCTCAACACCATCTTCGGCAACTGACGCGGATTGGCATTTCCGCCGCTACCGCTTTCCTTGCGCCTGTTGCATAGTCGCCCTGCAACATAGAGAGCCGCCCGACGGCTTCGGGGAGACGGATATGACGATCAGGATCTTGGGTGCGGCGGTCATGCTCGCCGCGGGAGCTTCGGTGGCGCAGGCGCAGCAGCTTGCGCCGAGCCCGACGCTGGACGCCATCAAGGCGCGCGGCAATCTCGAATGCGGCGTGCATCTCGGCCTGCCCGGCTTCTCCTTCGCCAATGACAAGGGCGAATGGAGCGGGCTCGACGTCGATTACTGCAAGGCGCTCGCCGCCGCAGTCCTCGGCGACGCCAACAAGGTCAAGTACACGCCGACCTCGGTGCAGCAGCGCTGGCCGATCCTGCAATCGGGCCAGGTCGACGTGCTTTCGCGCAACTCGACCATCACCTTCTCGCGCAACGCGACGCTCGGCCTCAATTTCCAGGGCATCAATTTCTACGAGGGCCAGACCTTCATCGTCCGCAAGTCGGCCAATGCCAAGACGGCGGCCGATCTCGACGGCGCCTCGGTCTGCGTCGCCGCCGGCTCGACCGAGGAGAAGAACGCCGCCGACTGGTTCCGCGAGCGCAACCTCAAGACCACCATCACCAATTTCCAGAAGAACGACGACGCCATCGCCGCCTATGACGCCGGCCGCTGCGACGCCTATACCGCCGGTGTCGGCGCGCTCGCCGGCCAGCGCGCCAAGCTCAAGACCCCCGAGGATCACGTCATCCTGACCCAGCCGATCTCGAACGATCCGCAGGGCCCGGTGACGCGCTGGGGCGACGAGCGCTGGCAGCTCGTCGTGCGCTGGGTGCTGAACGGCATGATCGCCGCCGAGGCGCTCGGCGTCACCTCCAAGAACGTCGACGACATGAAGGCGAACTCCAAGAACTCGGAAGTTCGCCGCCTGCTCGGCGCCGAGGGCGGCTTCGGCGCGATGATGGGGCTCTCGAACGACTGGATGTACAACGCCATCAAGCAGGTCGGGAATTACGGCGAGAGCTTCGAGCGCACCGTCGGCATGGGTTCGAACCTGAAGATGGAGCGCGGCCAGAACCAGCTCTGGATCAAGGGCGGCCTGCTCTTCACTCCGCCCTTCCAGTGAGAGCGGACGCCTAGCGACCCCGCCAGCGCGTCATCCCGGACAAGCCGCGTGAGCGGCGCCGATCCGGGATCCATGCCTGACCGTTCCGGCATGGATCCCGGGTCTCCACTTCGTTCCGCCCGGGATGACCGCGCGTTTCCGACGCAAGTTGCGAAGGCCTCGCGGCATGAATGTCCTGTCCCTCCTCAACGACAAGCGCGTCCGCGACTGGTTCTACCAGATCGCCCTGATCCTGCTGCTCGTCGGCCTCACCGTCTTCTTTGTGCGCAACGCCTCGGAGAACATGGTCAAGGCCGGCATCGCCTCGGGCTTCGACTTCCTCTGGCGGACCTCGGGCATCGAGGTGCCCTTCGTCCTGACCGGCTATACCCAGTCGGACGATATCTTCGCCCTGTTCTGGGTCGGCGTCGCCAACACCATGCTGGTCACGGTGATCGCCATCGTGCTGGCGACGCTGCTCGGCTTCGCGCTCGGCATTGCCAGGCTGTCCTCGCACTGGCTGCTCTCGACCATTGCCGGCGCCTATATCGAGTTCGTCCGCAACATCCCGCTGCTGTTCTTCGTGCTGTTCTGGTATTTCGGCGTCATCGCCGCCCTGCCGCAGCCGCGCCAGAGCATCGGCCTGTTCGGCGTCGCCTTCCTCAATAATCGCGGCCTCACCATCCCGCTGCCGGATGCGCCCGGCAATTTCCGCTGGGCGGCGCTGGCGGTGCTCGCCTCCTGGCTCTGCTACTGGCTGGCCAGCGTCTGGGCGCGCAAGCGCAAGGAGCGCACCGGGCAGGATGCGCCCTTGCTCGCCATCGGGCTCTGCCTGATCGTGGTCGTCCCGGCGCTCGCCATCGCCTGGGCGAGCCTCGCCACGCGCTGGGACATTCCGGTGCTGCGCGGCTTCAACTATCGCGGCGGCTTCGTCGTCATCCCTGAATTCGTCGCGCTGCTTGCGGCGCTCGTCACCTATACCGCCGGCTTCATCGCCGAGATCGTGCGCGGCGGCATCGAATCTGTGGCGAAGGGGCAAAGCGAGGCCGCCTCGGCGCTCGGCCTCCGGCCCGGCCGCATCCTCAGCCTCGTCGTCATCCCGCAGGCGTTGAGGGTGATGACCCCGCCGCTGACCAACCAGTATCTCAACGTGCTCAAGAACTCGTCCTTTGGCGCCGCGATCGCCTATCCCGACGTGGTCAGCCTGTTCATGGGCTCGGCGCTCAACAATACCGGCCAGGCGATCGAGATCATCGCCATGACGCTGGCGGTCTACCTCGTCATCGGGCTCACCGTTTCGGCCCTGATGAACTGGTACAACGCCCGCATCGCCCTGGTGACGCGATGACCCGCGCCTCCTCCCTCTCGATCTGGCGCGAGCGCCTGTTCGGCACGCCCTTCACCGGCTTCACCAGCGTGGTGCTGATCGTCCTCATGGCCTGGATCGCGATACCGCTGATCCGCTGGGCCGTGATCGACGCGACCTGGATTGGCTCGACGCGGGCCGACTGCGCGCCCGGTGGCGCCTGCTGGGTCTTCATCCGCGCCCGTTTCGGCCAGTTCATGTACGGGCTCTATCCCGTCGACCAGCGCTGGCGCGTCGATATCGCTGGCATTCTCGTCCTGGCGAGCGTGCTGGCGGTCGTCTTCGCGCCACAGCGCCTCCGTCTGAAGCTCGCGCTGGCGCTGCTGGTCATCCTGCCGCCGCTCGGCATCTGGCTGCTCTCCGGCGGCTTCGGCCTGCGCCATGTCGAGACGCGCGAATGGGGTGGGCTGACGCTGACCCTGTTCATCTCGGTCTATTCGAGCCTGATCGCGATCCCGCTCGGCATTATCTTCGCGCTCGGCCGGCAATCGGAACTCAGGATCATCCGCCTGATCAGCGTGATCTTCATCGAGTTCTGGCGCGGCGTGCCGATCATCGCGGTGATCTTCCTCGCCTCGCTCCTGCTGCCCCTGATCCTGCCCGGCGGCATCGGCATCGACCGGCTGGCGCGCGCCGTCATCGGGCTCGGCTTCGTCATCGCCGCCTATATGGCCGAAGCGGTGCGCGGCGGCCTGCAGGCCCTGCCGAAGGGCCAGCGCGAGGCGGCGACGGCGCTCGGCCTCAACTACTGGAAGGCGACGGGGCTGATCGTCCTGCCGCAGGCCCTGCGCATCTCGCTGCCGGCGATGACCAACGAGTTCATCGCGCTGATCAAGAACACGACGCTGGTGCTGGTCGTCTCGATCCTCGACCTGCTCGGCATCGCGCAGGCTTCGCTGGCCGATCCCAACTGGGTCGGGATGAACATGGAGGCCTATGCCTTCTCCGGCGCGATCTACTGGCTGATCTGCTTCGCGCTCTCGCGCTGGAGCCGTTCGCTCGAGAAGAAGCGGAGGTTGTGACGGAGCGGGACACCTCTCAAAAAAGCGCTGTCATCCCGGGCGACCAAAGGGAGACCCGGAATCCATTCCGGAGCGCTTCCGGCAAAGGTTCCGGAATGGATCCCGGATCAGCGCCGCTTCGCGGCTTGTCCGGGATGACGGCGGTGAAAGGGGCAACAAAAAACCGGCCTTTCGGCCGGTTTTCTTCATTCGCTGCTCCAAAGCCGATCAGGCCCGGACCTTGCTCCGGTCGCGCCGGCGGTCGGCGGCGGGCTGGTAGGCGATGCGGGCATGGTGGCTGCAATAGGGCAGGCCGGTCTGCGAGCGGGCGCCGCAGAAGCGGAATTCCGGGGTTGTCGGGTCGCCCATCGGCCAGCGGCACATGTACTCGCGCAGGTCCATGATGGTGACGCGCTCCGAGAACGGGATGACGACGTCCTCGGACGGCAGCGGCACGGCTTCCACCTCGATCTCCGCCTCGGGGGCGAAGGCCGGGGCCAGCGCATGGGCGCCGCGCGTCGGGGCAGGCGCCGCCATCGGGTGGCTCGGCGTGCGGGCCGGTGCCTTGCGCGGGGCGCTGTTGCGTGGCGCGGCGGGCTGTGCCGCGCTCTTGGCCCGGCCCGAGAGGCCGAGGCGGTGGACCTTTCCGATCACCGCATTGCGCGTGACATTTCCCAGCTCGGCGGCGATCTGGCTGGCGCTCAGCCCGTCGCTCCAGAGCTTCTTGAGCTGCTCGACGCGCTCGTCCGTCCATGCTCCGGCTTCGTTCATCCGCATCACCTGTCTTGTCCGGCCGGCCCCTCGCGGGTCCTGCCTTTAAGGGCGCTTCGTGACGGAATCCGGGACCGGCGGCGCTGTCGCAAGGACAAGGCCGTTACTGCCGCAACAGACGGTACAGGAGGCGCCGCACGAAATGTCGTATCTGACGAAGCCGACCATACAAGCTGCGGTGACTCGCGAACAAGAGTCGGCGAATCCGATTTGGGCTTTTCCCCAGACGATTCGCCATCGGGCGGTCAAGCGAATCCTTTCGGCAACACTGTCCCTGCGGCATTGAATTGACAGTCGCGGCCGCCTTAAGCATATTTATCCACAAGGTGACGCCGCCCCCGATCGGGCGGCGCTTATGTTTGGCGGATCAAGGTTCCGACGATGCGGATGACGGCGCGACGAGAGATCGGGAGCTGGGTGCGACGATAACGTCGTCACCGGGTCTTATCGTGGCTGCATGCCTGCAGCATCCATCCCGGATCGTCGTTCTCCGTTCAGCGCCAATCCGTTTCTCACCCCGTCCCCTTCGCGAGGATCTTCGTCTCATGGCTCCCGCCCCTGCTTCCGCCAGCCAGTCCGTGCTTGTTCCGACCTATGCCCGTGCCCCCGTCGCTTTCGAGCGCGGTGAAGGTCCCTGGGCGATCACGGCCGACGGCACCCGCTATCTCGATTTCGGCGCCGGCATCGCGGTCAACGCGCTCGGCCACGCCCATCCGCACCTCGTCAAGACGCTGACCGAGCAGGCCGGCAAGATCTGGCACACCTCGAACCTCTATGGCGCGCCGGATGGCGAGCGGCTGGCCCGCCGCCTCTGCGAGGCGACCTTCGCCGAGCGGGTCTTCTTCACCAATTCCGGCGCCGAGGCGAACGAGTGCGCCATCAAGATGGCGCGGAAATACCATGCCGCGAAGGGCCATCCCGAGCGCTACCGCATCATCACCTTTGAAGGCGCCTTCCACGGCCGGACGCTGGCGACCATCGCCGCTGGCGGCCAGCAGAAATACATCGACGGCTTCGGTCCCAAGGTCGACGGCTTCGACCAGGTGCCCTTCGACGACGAGAAGGCGCTGCGCGCCGCGATCACGCCCGAGACGGCCGCGCTGATGATCGAGCCGATCCAGGGCGAGGGCGGCCTGCGCTCCGTGCCGGCCCGCTTCCTCAAGCTGCTGCGCGAGCTCTGCGACGAGCAGGGCCTGATGCTGATCTTCGACGAGATCCAGACCGGCGTCGGCCGCACCGGCAAGTTCTTCGCGCATGAGATGTATGGCGTTGCGCCCGACATCATGTCGATCGCCAAGGGTATCGGCGGCGGCTTCCCGATGGGCGCCTGCCTCGCGACCGAGGAGGCCGCCTCCGGCATGACGCTCGGCACCCATGGTACGACCTTCGGCGGCAATCCGCTCGCGATGGCTGTCGGCAATGCCGTGCTCGACGTGGTGCTGGCGCCCGGCTTCATCGAGAATGTCGGCCAGATCGCTCTTCGCCTGAAGCAGTCGCTGGCAGAGCTCAAGGACAAGTACCCGGATGTCATCGCCGAGATCCGCGGCGAGGGCCTGATGCTCGGCCTCAAGCTGCACACGCTGAACACCGAGTTCGTCAACGAAGCCCGCGCCCATGGCCTGCTCGTCGTCGGCGCCGGCGACAATGTCGTGCGCCTGCTGCCGCCGCTGATCATCACCGAGGCCGATGTCGCGGAAGCCGTGTCGCGTCTCGACAAGACGGCGGGCGCGATCGAAGCCGCGCTGAAGCGGCCGGCCGCCGAATAAGTTCGCCCCAGACCCCACACCAGCGAAGCGAAGGAAGCGCCCGTGACGCGCCATTTCCTCGATCTCTCCGATTTCTCCGGCAGCGAGCTGCGTGCGATCCTGCGCACCGGCGAGGAGATCAAGTCGCGACGCCGTACCCCCGCAGCCGTCGGTGACCGCCTGCTCGAAGGCAAGGTCGTCGCGACCATCTTCGAGCAGCCGAGCCTGCGTACCCGCGTCTCCTTCGATGTCGGCATCCGCGAGCTCGGCGGTTCGCCGATGATGGTCGCCGGTCATGAGATCGAACTCGGCGAGCGCGAGACCATCGCGGATACCGCCCGCGTGCTCTCGCGTTATGTCGACGCGATCATGATCCGCATCCTCGACCACGATTCGCTGGTTGAGATGGCGAAATACGCCACCGTCCCGGTGATCAACGGCCTGACCAAGCGCCAGCATCCCTGCCAGGTCATGGCCGACGTCATGACCTTCGAGCAGCGCAAGGGCGCGATCGAGGGCAAGCGCATCGCCTGGACCGGCGACACCAACAACGTGCTGACCTCCTGGGTCCACGCCGCCGGCCGGCTCGATTTCGAGTTGTCCGTCGCGACGCCTGAGGAGCTGGCGCCGCCGCCGGCCCTGATCGCCTGGGCCAAGAAGCAGGGCGCCAAGATCAAGCTGACTCATCGTCCCGAGGAAGCGGTCGAGGGCGCCGATTGCGTCATCACCGATTGCTGGGTTTCGATGGGCGACGACGACGAGGGCACCCGCCATAACCTGCTGCGGCCCTACCAGGTCGACGACCGGCTGATGCAGCGCGCCGAGAAGGACGCGATCTTCATGCACTGCCTGCCGGCCTCGCGCGGCGAGGAGGTCACGGACGCGATCATGGACGGCCCGCAATCGGCTGTCTTCGACGAGGCCGAGAACCGCCTCCACGCGCAGAAGGGCATCCTGGCCTGGTGCTTCGGCGGAGTGGCGGCTTGATGGCCGTGGACGACACCATGGACACCGTCGGGCTCGACGATCGGGTCATCCCCTTCGCCGTGCCCGATCTCGATGTGCGCGGCCGCGTCGTTCGGCTGGGCGCGTCGATCGATACGATCCTCGATCGCCATGGCTATCCCGAGCCCGTCTCGCGCGTGCTCGGCGAGGCGGCGGCGCTCACCGTCCTGCTCGGCACTGCGCTCAAGTTCGAGGGCCGCTTCCAGCTCCAGACCAAGAGCGATGGCGCCATCCCGATGATGGTCGTCGATTTCAATGCGCCCGATAATTTCCGCGCCGTCGCCCATATCGACGAGGCCAAGCTCGTCGAGGCGATCGCGCTCGGCAAGGTCTCGACAGGCGAATTACTGGGCGAGGGCCATCTTGCCATGACCGTCGACCAGGGCACGGCCACCACGCGCTACCAGGGCATCGTCGCGCTGAAGGGCCAGAGCCTTGAGGAAGCCGCCCACCAGTATTTCCGCCAGTCCGAGCAGATCCCGACGCGGGTCCGCCTCGGCGTCGGCACGGTCACGACGGGTGGACGCCCGCAATGGCGCGCCGGTGGCATCCTCGTGCAGTTCATGCCGCATTCGCCGGACCGCCTGCGCGCGGCCGACATCCATCCCGGCGACGCGCCCGAGGGCCACGATATCCTCGCGGGCAACGACTCGGACGGCATCGCCGACGATGCCTGGATGGAGGCGCGTTCGCTGGTCGAGACGGTCGAGGACCACGAACTGCTCGACCCGACGCTGGAAAGCGAGCGCCTGCTCTATCGCCTGTTCCACGAGCGCGGCGCCCGCGTCTTCGAGCCGGTCACGGTGTATGAGGCCTGCCGCTGCTCGCGCGAGCGCGTGCTCTCGATGCTGCGCGGCTTCGCGCCCGCTGATCGTCAGGCGATGATCGCCGATGACGGCAAGCTCGGCGTTACCTGCGAATTCTGCTCGCGGCGCTATTCCTTCGACCCGGCCGAGGTCGAAGAGGGGCAGGCGGCTGGGCAGTAGGCCTTCTGCCTTTTTCGCTCTCCCTCGCCGTCATTCCGGGCGCAGCGTAGCGAAGACCCGGAATCCATCATAGAGCGCGGCGCCCTTCGATGGATTCCGGATCGGCGCCGCTTCGCAGCTTGTCCGGAATGACGATGGAGGATGGGCCTCAGCCCGCCTGACACTCCGCCATCAGCTTGCGCATGAAGGTCTCGCCGGCCGCGAGTTGCTCCAGCGTGATGTATTCGTCCGGCTGGTGCGCCTGGTCGATCGAGCCGGGGCCACAGACCACGGTCGGAAGTCCGGCCTGCTGGAAATGCCCGGCTTCGGTCGCATAGGCGACGGCGATGGTATGGTTGCGGCCGGAGAGCCGCATGGCGAGCCGCTCGGCCTCCGAGCCCGGATCGGGCGCCAGCCCCGGCACATCCGAGGTCATCTGCGTCTCGATCGCCGCGCTCGGCGCGGTCGAGCGCATCCGCGCCAGCACCTTGTCGGCGGTCTTCGCGAAGCGCGCCGGACCGGCTTCGGGATCGGAGCTCGGGACCGTCCTGATCTCCCAGAGGATCTCGCTGCGATCGGCCAGGATGTTGCGGGCGATGCCGCCATGGAACGTGCCGATATGGACGGTGTCATAGGGCGGGTCGAAGCGGCCGCTTGTGTCCGGCCGCTGTTTGGCGTCTTCCGCCATATGGTCGAGTTCGGCGGCGAGCAGCGCACCGGCATGGACGGCGCTGGCGCCGAGCTGCGGCTTGGAGGAATGCGCTGCAAACCCCTTCACCACGGTCTGGAAGGTCCGCACGCCCTTATGGGCATCGCAGATGTCGAGCATGGTCGGCTCGCCGACGATGACGGCGCGCGGCCGCGGCAGGGCCTTGCCCATGGCATTGATGCCATCGACCACGCCGAGGCAGGTCACCTCCTCGTCATAGGACAGGAAGAGGTGGATCGGCGTCTTCAGGTTGGCCGCCAGGAAATCCGGCACCAGCGCCAGTCCCAGCGCCAGGAAGGCCTTCATGTCGACGGCGCCGCGGCCATAGGCCTTGCCGTCCGCGACATGCAGCGTGAACGGGTCGCGGCTCCAGGCCTGGCCGGCGACCGGCACGACATCGGTATGGCCGGACAGCACGATGCCGCCGCGATCCTGCGGGCCGACGGTCGCGAACAGGGCCGCCTTGTCGCCGGTCGCGTTCGGGAAGCGCACGGAGGAGACGCCCCAGCCGGTGAGGTAGTCTTCGACGAAATCGAGCAGGGCGAGGTTGGACTTGTCGCTCACCGTGTCGAAGGCGACGAGGCGGGCGAGCATCTCGAGCGGCGTATAGCGCTGCCCGGCTGGAGCGGAGGCGGTCAATGCAGAACCTTCTTCACATAGGGGGAATCGAGCGGGAAGAGCGGCACCTCGACATCGAAGACCGTGCCGTTCTCATCCTGCATGGCGTAGAAGCCGTGCATCGAGCCGTCGGGCGTCGTCAGCGGGCAGCCCGAAGTGTAGTTGAAGCTCTCGCCCGGCCGCAGCACCGGCTGCTTGCCGACGACACCCTCGCCGCGGACTTCATGGACCTCGCCGCGCCCGTCGGTGATGAACCAGTGCCGGGTCATCAACTGCACGGTTTGCGTCGAGAGATTCACGATCTCGATCGCATAGGCCCAGAAATAACGGCCCTGCGCATGCGAGGATTCGCCATCCATGAAACTCGGCGACGCCGTCACGCGCACGCCATGCGTCTGGGCCTGATACATCGAAGGCTCCGCTTCGGCCGGTCGCGGCTTTCCCGCCGTGATGTGTTATCGGCCAGCCGGCGCCAGCGTCAATGTGGTGGGGCTGCGATTCTGGCGTGGACAACCTGCCGGGCCGCGCATGCCTCGCATCCACCATGCTTGGCCTTGACGGCCCGCTTCGCTAGCTATGACCGATTATTCTCAGCGGAACGCGCATGCTGACCTTCAAGCCCGGCATCCAGCCCGACAGCTCCATCCGCGCCTTCATCGAGGCGGGTGCGATCAGGCTCGCCAAGCCGCCGGCCGAGGGGCAGATTCAGCCCGCGAGCCTCGACCTGCGCCTGGGTGCGCGCGCCTATCGCGTCCGCGCCTCGTTTCTTCCCGGCCCGGAGCGCACGGTGCGCAGCCGGATCGACGATCTCTCGCTGCACGAGATCGACCTGACGCAGGGCGCAGTCCTGGAGACCGACTGCGTCTATATCGCTGAATTGATGGAAGGCCTGCGCCTGCCCAAGGGCCTGCGCGCCGCCGCCAATCCGAAGAGCTCGACCGGCCGGCTCGATGTCTTCACCCGCGTCATCACCGACCGCGCCCGCGAGTTCGATCTGGTCGAGGACGGCTATGACGGCCCGCTCTTCATCGAGATCTCGCCGCGCACCTTCCCGGTGCTGGTCCGCTCCGGCTCGCGCCTCTCGCAGATCCGCTTCCGCGCCGGCGAGACCCGTCTCGACGACCGCGCGCTCGGCGAAATCCACGTCCGCGAGACGCTGGTCAGCGCGGCCGAGCCCTCCTTTCAGGGTGGCGTCGCCGTCAGCGTCGACCTCTCGGGCTTCGACGGCCTGCTCGGCTATCGCGGCAAGCATCACACGGCGCTGATCGATGTCGACCGCGTCGGCGCCTATCGCCCCGCCGATTTCTGGGAGCCGATCCACGACGATGGCTCTGGCAGCATGATCCTCGACCCCGGCCAGTTCTACATCCTCGCCTCCAAGGAAGCGGTGCATGTCCCGCCGGACTATGCCGCCGAAATGACGCCCTTCGACGCGCTCGTCGGCGAGTTCCGTGTCCACTATGCCGGTTTCTTCGATCCCGGCTTCGGTCATCGCGCGGCCGGCGGCCAGGGCGCCCGGGCCGTGCTCGAAGTCCGTTCCCGCGATGTGCCCTTCATCATCGAGGACGGCCAGATCGTCGGGCGCCTTGTCTACGAGAGCATGGCGGCCCGGCCGGAAGCGCTCTACGGCGCCGACCTCAAGTCGAATTACCAGGGCCAGGCCCTGAAGCTGTCCAAGCACTTCAAGAGCTGAGTGGTCACCAGCTCGCGTCTTCCCGCGATCACCGGCGATTCCCGGATGACACTTCGGTCCGGACCCGCTATGAACGCGGGCCTGCCGCGCGTTGCTTCGTCTGCGTGAAGGGCATGCGGGCGTAGTTCAGTGGTAGAACGTCAGCTTCCCAAGCTGAATGTCGTCGGTTCGATCCCGATCGCCCGCTCCAAAAATCCCATACTTTCCAGATACTTGGTTAGGTGAGCGTCTTGGGCGCGTTCCCCATGTTCCTCAATCCGTTCCCTATCACCTGTTCAGGTCTCGTTCTTCCGGTTTCTGAGGGCGTTTCGACTCGTTGCGACCGCCCGGCTTTTCCCGATCGCGCCGCGCGAATAGCGAATGGTCGTCGTCGCCTGCGCGTGACCCACGCCACCCCGAATGGTATCCAAATCCTGGCCCGCGTCCTCGGCCTCAGTGATGGCGCCGGCGCGCGCATCCATGTTCCAGACAGTATCCGGAATGCCAGCTGTCCGAGCGATGACGCGCCAGTCGCGCGCGTAAGCAAATTCTGCGTAAGGACGCCCAGCCGTTTCATCAACGATCAGCGGCCCGATCCGGCTCTCGGCAGGAAACAGGGATATCAGCTCCATGACCATCGGGTAGAGTTTTAGGTCATGCGCCACGATGGCACCGGTCTTCGTCGTTTCCTTGCGAACGATCATGTCCGCGCCGAGGTCTGCCCAGGTCAACCCGTTCGACCAGCGCCGCCATCCCTTTCCACGCCGGCCCCGCAACACGATACCGGTCGGCTTGTCCGAGCCCTCGACGGGCAACCACTCGCCGATAACGTCCTTCTGCCGCATGGCCGTTTCGAACTGAATGGCGGTCCCCAGAGCCAATGACAGCCGTCCCGCCTTGAGAGCCTCAGCGATGAAGCCGACCACTTGGCCGTGCTCAAGCCTCACTCGACGTCGTGCAGGCTGCTTGAACTCGGTCGCGCCGAGGATGGTCAGAAGTCGCACACACTGCGCCTGATCGAGCTCCGCAGCGACGCCGTACCGAAGCATCTCCCTCACCATCTTCATGATTTTGCACGCACGGTCGACCCGTTCCGGGCCACCAGGACGCTTCGGGGCTCTGGCGGCATCATACCAGCGCCGAAAATCCTTGAGGCCCAAAGCCGCCAGACTCCTGGCACCGAACGCCTCCTCGATCATGCCGACGACATGGAGCTGAGACCGGCGGGTATTGTACTTCCAGTTTTTGACCGGGCTCTCGTCGTCGATCTGAAACCGGCGCGACAGCGCCCCGATGGTGCCGTCGAAGGTCTTGTAGTCCTGCTTTGCGCCGCTGGCCCAAGCCAGCATCTCGGCCTGAAGGCGCTGGCAGGCTGCCGAAATGAGAGGCATGTCTTCGGAATCGTCCGCATAGTGTAGCTGGACCGTCTTGGGCGTGTAGCCCGCCTTAACGATGTCTTGGCGAGCCACCCAGTAAAGAGCATGGCCAATCGCTCTTTTTCGTCGCTTCAGTCCGGGAGTCGGATACCGATCAGAGGACATCGAGATTCTCCATGCCGTCGACACAGGATGGCGTCAGGCTACCAAGACCATATCGTCGATTGAAGAACGCAACGACGGCCGGCCAGTATCGACCGCCCATCACGGGGCAAATCCGCGGAAGCCCTTCTCGTTCGAGAACGATGGCGCGAGCCTTCCACCCCGAGGGATCCTGGCTGAGGCGATGCGCGATCTCGCGCTCGGATGGGAAAAGACCAGCAACCGAGCGCCGGCCTTCGCGATCACTGGACTGCCGTACTCTCGCGCGGCTGTGTCGGTGGGTTTCTAATGTAAATCCTCGCTGCGGCGAGGCAACGTCAAAGGAACCAGACATAACGAGTCCACAGAATGTGGCGTCAGCCTCAGCTGACACGCTTCCGTGCACTCGAGTTCAGGCTAGGATCTGCACTTACCTAGCAAGGATGGCGCAACGCGGTTCCAACGTTGCTACCAGCGGGTCCTATCTCGTCGGCCCATTCTCGCAATACCACACGATGCGTCCGACAGGCATTTTACAGCCGACGAACACAGAACCTCGGGTCACTCTGGACGACATCGAGCCCAGATTGTGACCATTGCAAAGATTGATCTTCTTTGCCCCGCCCCTCCTGATCGGCGTTCGTTTGCCGGAAATAAGCGAAATCTATATCGATGATCCATCCATATCACAGAACGCTCGATTGTCCGAGTCTACGGTCAGTTATCGCTCCGTGGCCGGTCTGCCCAACATTGCCGGGCCACTCATTTGATCCCCGCTTGCTCTCGGTGGGCTTGCGTAACCTTTATCGCCCCCCTCGAATCTCAAACCCGGGCTTCATCTGCTTGACCCGACGAATCCGAACAGCCTGAGCCGTCGCGCACCAGTCGCCAAGCCCTCGGCCTTGTCGATGTCGCCGATGCTAATCTCGTCATGACCTGCTGCAGCCGCATATCCAAGCGCCAACCTGACAACGCGCCCGATCCGGCGGGGATGGGCCCTTGCGAGCCGGGCCAGGACTGCTTCCGCTGGCATGCCGATCGCGCCGTCGATCTCATCGAGGGCGTTCTGCACGATGATGCGGGTGATCGCGAGCAGGTCCTCGCCCGATGGTGGCTCGACCGCGACGACGAGGAGGCGATCGAGGATATAATCCGGCAAGGCACGGGCATCGTTGGCGGTTGCGATGATCATCGTGCGCGAGAGATCGAAGGGCACGCGCAGATACTCGTCCTGCAGCGCCCGGCTATTCTCCGGCTCGAGAAGCGTGAGCAGCACGTGGTAAGGCTGCTCGTCACGATGTGTCTGGATCTTATCGATCTCGTCGAGAAGGATGACGGGCTGCGCTGTCGTGCCCATGACCAGCGCCTCGGTGACGACGCTCATCCTGGCACCCCTCCAGCTCGTCGGATGACCGACGACAAGCTGCTGCATGTCGCTATTGGTGGCGCAGGAGAAGGATTGGATCGCGGTGCCGAGTGCGGCCGCAATCGCCTTCGAGGCGTGCGTCTTCCCGCAGCCGGGCGGACCGAGCAACATGATCGGCGGGACCGACAGAGGACTGCGCGACATCATCGACAGCGCCACGGCGCGGTCGATGACGTCGACGACGACAGCGAAGGACGGGCAGGAATTCCGGACTCCGGCCAGCCAATCTCGGATCTCGGCCGTCCCGAACAGCAGATCGCGCTGATCACCTCGCGGATGGTCGGCGAGCCAGCGCAGCTTGTCGAAGCGAAGCTGTTCCTCGTTCGAGAGGCTCGGCTGTGGCAAGCCGAGCTCGACCTCTTTGTCGAACTGATAGGGCCGACCATAGAGCAATTCGAGCTGCATCAGCAGTGAACCGCGATCGAAGATTTCCATCGTCCGGAAGTTTTCGACCGGCCGGATGGGGTCGTGAGCGGCATATGGCTGCGCAACTCTCCTCACCTTTGCGTAATCGCCGTCGAAGATGTCGTCGGACATGATGAGATCCTGTGGGTCAGCTCCCTCGAGCTTTCCTGTCAGCCTCGTCACGACGAAGGGCGCGCCAGATCGGCGCGCCCTTTCGCTTTCCTTGCAAGGCATGGACGCAGGCTTCAGGCGCCCTGTCGCATCGCCTCGAACCGGGCCTGCAGGCGCGACAGCGTCTGCCCGCCATCGAGTGCGATCTCGAAGATCGCGCCCAGGCGCTCCGGATCCTGAACCCGCGACCTGACGAGATCACGGACCGAAGCCTTTCGGTGCCCATCCTCCTCGCGCAGCGTCGGCCAGAGCACGGCCCGGATCAGCTGGGCATAGCCGAGAAGGCGGGCCATCTCGACAGCGGCCTCTCGCATGGCCGCTGGCTTTCGGCTGCTGCGGAACCGATCCGATTGGACAAGGAATTCACGACCCCGCTGCTCGAGTTCGGATAAATCCGGCGTGGTGCCCATGAAGGTTTCGAGGCTGGTGCGGTGCTCCAGCGGATGGAACGCCGGCGCGCCCGCGAGAGGCTCGGCTGCGGCCCGGCGTGGCGCCGTGCCGGCCCGGCGAACCAGATCGTAAAGCGTCCTGCTCAGATCGTTCTCCTCATCCGCCTCGATGACAGCCGGCAGATGCTGGCAACGGTCTGCGGTGGCGCGGATCGCGATCGCCATCCGGTCCGGATCCCCGCTGTCCTCGGCCCGCTCGATAAGGACGTTTCCGAGCCCATCACGAACCCAGCGATCGTCGGCAGTCCGGACAGGCAGAAGCAGCGTAGCCACCTGGGCCGCATGGTGCAGGTAGGTCAGCGCCAGCATGACCTCGCCCCAGGACTCGACACTGTCCGAGACGCGCGCCAGATAACGCAACAAGCGCCTGACCTCGGCGAGATGCGCCACCGCCCGGCCGCGCATCTCCAACTGGGCGGGAAGGCTGCCACGGGCTTGCGCGAAGGCCTCGATATCATCGGGGCCTTCGGTCAGCATGCTTTCCAGGCATTCGAGGTCGTCAGTCACCGGATGAATAGTCTGGTCGAGGATCACACAGAGCGGAGCAGCGTAATTCATGTCCGGGTTCTCATGGGGGTTCAAAGCCACGTGGCTTCGTCCCTCGCTCTCCGTGCCGAACAAAAGGCGCCGTGATCTACGGCGCCTTTCGTCCATCTTCAGATCATGAGGATGCGTCAGAGCGGTTTGACTGAGAGAGCCAACCTGTCGCGCATGCGCCTCAGTTCCGCTAGCCGGGAGGCCAGAGCGATCGCGAAGACGACGATGTCGCGAAGCCGCGGCTCGGCGAAACGGCTTGAGGTGTCGTTGACCCTTTCCGCCACGGCGCCGGGCCTTTCGCTGACCGCCTCGATCAGGCAGGCACGAGCCAGATCAGCCGCGGCGAGGAGACTTGCCCCCGCATGAGCCCGCTGCAGGCGGTCGAGGGTCTCGGCGTCGAGTTCTTCCGCGTCGATCCGGGCCGCGAAACGCTCGGCATCGTGAAGCTGGAGCTTCGCACGCTCGACCAGCGTCGCCGCTGGCGAGAGGCTGCGCAGGAACGCCGTCAGGCTCAGACCCTGCTCCATGCCGGCGAAGGCCACGCCGTTCGGCGGCACAGGGCGAAGCGACGACGCTTTCGCGACAGCCGGATCGCAATGGGTGAGCGCGGCCTCGTCGTTGACGAAGGCGTCAGACCCGAAAGCCTTGCGGGCCGCCTCAGCCATCGGATCGTCCTGACCGATCGCTGCGACGACGTCAGCGAGGACTTTCGTCCGTGCCTCCTGATCGGACGCGTGCCGCGGCGGCACGATTGCGACCGCCAGGATCGAGGCTGCGTTGAGCAGCGAGAGCGCGATCAGCATGTCGAGGAAGAGGGCCACCTGCTGGCGCTCGGACGTGCCGGCGAGCGCCAGGAAGCGGGCGACCTCGCCGGCATAGGCGTTGGCTCGGCCAGCGATCGCTTCGAGGGGGCCGATCTCCGACATGAGGGCCGCGTACCCGACCTCTGGTCCTGGCGCCAGAGAGAGGCCCAGGGTGATGCCGCCCAGGTCGTCTGTGACCGGGCGAAGCGTTAGTTCGAGCTCGATGTCGGCGAGCGAGAGGACGGTGGTCTTCATGGTGCTTTCCTTTTCCCAAGGGGTGACAGCCTCCCGGCTGCGCTGCTGCTCAGGTCTTGGAATCGAAAGAGGCGCCCGTAGGGGCGCCTCTTTCGATCTTTAACGGTTGTCTCTCTCAGCCTGTGTCATCGAACAGGGCGACGATCCGGACGCCCAACCCCAGCGCGATCAAGGTCAGCTCATCGAGGCGAACATCTCGCCTTGCAGCCTCGATCTCCACGAGTCGCTGCATTGAGAGGCCCGTCGCGCGGCTGAGCGCCTCGATCGTCACGTGGCGCTCCTCCCGCAATCGCCGCAGATTGCGGGCAAGGAGTTCGGCTGCCTTCAACGGTTCAGACGGGTTCATTGGGGGTTCCCTTTCCTGTTGGATCGGGATGTCCCTTTTCCTGCCTCTTCTCCTGGGCTGACGGCGTGCTTCCGATCAGCCCCTCGGCTTGCGGCCCGCTTTCAGTGGCTGCGGTGCCAAATCGCCCTTCACGGGTTCGGCGAACATCTGCGCGATCGGTACGTCGAGCGTCAGCGCGAGTTTCTCGACGATGGCGATCGAGGGGTTTTCGATGCGCCGCTCGAGCCGGCTGACATAAGTCCGGTCGATGCCGCTATCGAATGCGAGCTTCTCCTGGGAGAGGCCGTGCTCGACCCGCAGCCGTCGCATGTTCCAGGCAAGAAGGTCCCGCGCATCCACGCGGTCGATGTCGGGCGAGGAAGGTCGTTTTATCCACGGTGATTAGACCTATCATTAAGTGCCCTGCGATGTTTCGGTCGCGATGACAGTCTCAGTGCGCACTCTTCAGCGACGGTTAAATCAGATGCCTATAGACCCATCTTATGAGCGATCGACCGATCGCGCTTAAGGATGGTCCAGCATGATCCGGCATTTCCTGTCCCGCGTCCTGATGGCCGCCAGCGCTTGCATGGCGGTGACCGCCGCCTTCGCCTTTCCCGATGCCGGCTTGCGCTTCCGTGATGACGGCGCAGCCGCGCAATCCAAGGCCCTGCAGCAGAGCTTTGTGAGGCTCGGGGCCGATCGCAGCACGGACGCGCCGATGCAGGCGCTCGGGCTCACCGATCAGGTCAATCGCGTCATCGGCTTGCTCGATCTCTCAAAGCCCGCGATCCCGAAGAGCGGTGCGGTCTGCAGCCAGATCCTGGGGCCTTGGTATTCGATGGGACCGGTGCTGACCGATACCAATGCGGCTTCCGTCGACAAGCGGACGCGGACAGCAAGAGGGATGACCCTGGCCTGTCTCGACGCGGTCGATGCCCATCTCATCAAGAACAAGGATATCATCGTGACCGGCATGCTGGCCGCGATCGCCGGCTGGACGACGGTGGATCCCATCGGCACGGCACGAGGCTGGTGCACGGGCTATGCCGCACAGGACAATTGGTGGCCGCTGCGCAGCTTCTATCCGGATGCGCTGATCAACGCCGTCATCGCCGGTTGTACGGCGCGGGCGGAAGCCGTGCTGGCCAAGGCGGCGCAGACCCGGATCGATGCCGCGATCGCCGCAGCCGAACGCACCGACCGGACGCTCGAGGCGATGGTCGCGGCCAAATGGCTGCCGATGCCCGATCTGCGGATTGGCGATCCGGACATGGCCCGTACCATGAAGCACCGTTACGAGGCCGCGGTCCTGCCGATCCGCCGACAGGTCACCGACGAGATCGTCGAGAAACTCGAAGAGGCCTATGGCAGCAAGACCGTCGCCGACAAGCTGGTCCGCACGGCCCGCCAGGCCTGCAACGCGACCTGGTCGCAGACGCTGTTCTCCAGCCAGGACGACGGGATGCGCACCATCGACGCCGCCTGCAAGAAGATGGAAGCCGACTTCGTCAAACGCGCCTGCAAGGCGGCGCTCGACAAAGCCGGGATCGAGACGTTGGGCGGCCCCAAGCTGATGACCGTGGCGCGGGCCAACGGGACTCTCGGGCCGGTCGATTACAACACCATGGTTTGCTCTGCCGCGATCGACGGCTTTGCGGTGACCACCAGCACGTCCTGGTTTGGCTCGCCCACGGTCACGATCGCTCCCGCCAAGGGGGGCGCCCCCGTGACCCTGAAGCTGCGCAAGACGACGCGCGAGGGCGGCGTGGAGGTCTGGGCGATCGGCGATCTGGAGGGCAAGGCCCCGCTGACCACGGCTTCGGATCTCTCAGGGTGCCTGGCGACGACACTCGACCGCAACGACCCCACGCCGATCGTGCGCAGTCTCGGCTTCACAACTGGCGGGGTCGTCACCTTCGCCGATCTGTTCGGCGGCAGCGGGATGACCACCTTCCAATGCCGCGATGCCAAATTGCGCTGGCTGGAGGCCGCGCCATGAGCCCGGCACCGAGACCTCTATGCGCCGCCCTGTTTGGCGTCGCCCTGGCGATCACGGCAAGCGCCGCCGCGCAGGCCGAGACGGGAGAGCGTTATGCCGACGCCAACGGCGCCCTGGGTGTGGCGAAGGGCCCTGCTGCCTCTCCGATCCGGGTGGCGCTGACGGCGAAGTCCCATGATTGCACCGGCATTGACTTCCAGCCGAGGCGCTGTGCGCTCGCCGACAACGCCATCAACGCCGATGTCCATTACAGTATCCCGGAAGGCGGCGAACGCCGCTTCGCCTTCGTCTCGGTTCGCTGGCAATCCGACCCGACCGGCAATGCCATCGAAGCCAGGGGCCTGATCTTCAGCGCGGATCGAGACGGCCCGTTCCGTCTGCTCGGTGAGACCGATCTCATCGGCGACAGCGTCAGCGACGTCGTCTTCGAGGCGCAGCGAATCACCTATGCGACGGCCTATCTGCGCGGGGGTGATTCTCGCACGCTGGCGACGGGCCGTCGACGCTATGAGATTCCGCTGCGAGCGGATGGCATCGGTCCCGTCGTGATCCAGCGCAGCGGCTTCAAAGCCTCTGCTGAAACCCCCGCTGCGCCTGCCGATGAGGCCCTTCTGCTCGTCAGCCGGCTGTACGAAGCCGGCGAGAGCTCGCCACTCGCCTTCGATGATGCCAAAGCCGCGGGCCTCTGGCTGTCTCCCGAGCTCGCCAAACTGACCCGTCGCGCCACGGCGTTGAGCCGCCGCTGCCCGATCTATGACGGCGATGCCCGGCTCGGTGGTGCGCAAGGGGCCGGCGGCCCGGTCCAGATGCGTTATGAACCCGTCAAGAGCGATGATCCTGCAAACCGTCGGGTCGTCCTCGTCACCGCGGCTCAGGCGGAAGCCCCGCGAGTGATCTCGAAGACGCGCGTGGTGCTGGTTCAGACCTCGGCTGGCTGGCGCATCGATGACCTCATGACGGCAGGACAGGGCTACAAAGCCGAACTCAGGAGCCGAATGGCGCAGTGTCGCTGAACGCCTGCAGCCACAGCGACCTCACAAGGCCATTCCGTTTTGCCATCCCCGAGGCAGATGCAAAATGCGGTCGGCCCTAACCTGCCAAAGGCAGCGCCCGAGTTGGCGCTGCCTCGATGTTCGAAGGCTCGACCGTCACGTGATCAGACGAGTTCACTCCAGTCGAAGGTGAGCCTATCGCGGGCTCCGTCCGGCAGGGACTTGATCCAGGCGGCATCGGCCGTGACGTGCCGGATCGCCGCCTGCATGGGGATGGGATCGCCGATGATGCCGCGCATGTTGAGGAGCGCTACGACCTCCTTCTTGAGTGCCAGGGCTGCCCGGTTGTGGATCGGCCAGATCATGACCTGCGCGGCCGCGAGGTAGCCCGCGATCCGCGCGCCTTCCGCCGCCACCATCAGATCGGCGCCGTTCTCGGGTCCCCGTGAGGCCAGCGCGATCAGCCGGTCGCAGGTCGCGAACATCTGGCGCGCCCGCGCTAGCAGATGATCGAGATCGGGCGCAGACTGCGCGAAGCCGACCCAGCTCGCGATCTGGCTGTCGGCGAAGGTCGGCGGTCCGCCTCTGAGCGGAAGACCCGCGACCAGATCCCAGCGTCCCAGCGGCCAGGTCGAGAGACCTTTGCTGGAGCCCTGCGGCGCGGCGGGCGCCGGCGGAAGCATCAGCTCCGGCACGGCGAAGGCCGTGCGCTTCCAGCGCAGGCGCCGGGCGAGAGTCGGTTCCATCGAGGCGGCATAGTCCGGCTCATGCCGGTGATGCAGCGCGCCGGTCTTCTCGGCCAGGGCGAGCTTCGCCTCCGCCTGGTCGAGATTGTCTGCCGGCCAGATGGCGGTCAGCGCGACGAAGCTGAGGCCCATGATCTGCAGGCCCGCGCAGGTCAGCTCGCCGTCGCGATCGCCGGCCGACTTGGCGAGGAACATCCGGAATTCCTCGGACTGCAGCGCCTTGGCGTTGCGGGCGGCGGTCTTGAGATCGAGCGGCTGGCGGCGGAAGGCGATGAGCTCGTCAACGCTGGGATCATCGCTCGCGATCAGCTGGGTCACGAGCGCGATCGGCTCGGCGAGCGCGGTGCCGCCGGGCTCGTCGGGGATCTGAGGGCTGATCGGCGCGAGCGAGCGCCCGCTGCCCTGGTCGTTCTTGGTCATGATCTTGGACTTTCATGTGGGTACAGCCCGTGTCGGCTGCGCTTTCCCTCAGCCCTGCCAGAATCGATGAAGGCGCCGTCCCCGGCGCCTTCATCATCATCAACGGCTTCAGGTTTCCTGCTCAGGCCGCGTAGGCGAAGCTCTGGCAGCGTTCGCCGAGCCAGCGCTCGATCGCATCGAGAAGGGTGTGTCGAACCGCGTCCTCGACCGGCAGCGTCTGGCGCAAGGTCCCGACCTCGGCCAGCGCCTTCGGCAGCGTGAGCCAGGGGACATCGGCCTCCGTCATCAGCCGCTCGCGCAGCCAGGCCTGGCCCTTCTGCCAGGCGATCGGCGATAGCGACTGCGGCGCTTCCATCAGCGTCATCCGGTTGGCGAAGGCCTTCAGCCGCTCGTCGCCGAACGCGGCTGCGATCGCCGGACGGTCCTTCCAGGGTGAGGCGTGCCAGCGCGCGCAGGCCCGGGCATCGTCATTCGACAGGAACCCGCCTGAATAGAGCGTCGCCTCGTGATGGGGCGATGGCTCCCGATCGGCGAAGCGCACCAACATGGCTGCGGTGAGGTTTGCGCGGAAGCTCACATGCTCACGGACGCGGGCGGCGCGCTCGTTATAGAGCGCGAGGTCACGCTGGTCCTCTTGCAGGGCGTGGCAGCCTTGCTCGTACCTGATCAGGATCGGCTGGGCATTGGTCTTGACCGTACGGACAGGCCGGACGCCGCGCGCCGAGAAGAGCGCCACGATCTCGTCGACGGCCAAGTCGAGATAGTCCGCCGGTTCGACGGTGAGATCGACCGCCGCCCAGGACGTCGCAACGTCCGGGTTCGGCGTGACGCCGACCACGGGCGTCAGCTTCGACAGGCCTCCGAGGAGGACGACCTCCCGGCTAGCCAGCATCCGGCTCGCGACGCCCTTGTCGGAAAGGCCGAGCATCGTCGCCGTCGTGGTCGGAGCGGCCTCATGCAGATGCCGGAGCAAGGCGAGCGTCGCCCTGGTGTCGGCCATAGCGTCATGAGCTTGGTCTTCGGAGAGTGCGATGCCGTTCGCCCGGCAGATCTCGCCGAGCTTGAAAGCGGGCTTGCCGGTCGGGCCGAGAGGGATGACGATGGCACCGGGCTGCAGCATGGCCACGGCCCTGACCATGGTCAGCAGGTCGGCGCGGCGATGGCCGTTCAGCGACGTCGCGTAAGGAGGCATCAGATGCGTGAAGAAGGCATGCCGCAGCATCTCCTCGTCGAACTTCAGCGTGTTGTAGCCGACGATGGTCGCGGGCGCCCACGCCTGCAGCGCTCTAGCGATGATGTCGAGCATCTCGCAGCAGGACAGCGGCGCCTGCTCGAGCTGCGCGGGACGGAGGCCCGTGGTCAGCAACGCCCCGGGCGCCGGCACGATATGGGCCGGCAGGCGGCAACGCAGCGAGAGCTCGCCGAGCGGGTTCAGCTCCACATCGGTGTGGATCATCGCGGCCTGGAGCGGCACGTTCCAGGCCGGTTCCAGGCCCGAGGTCTCAAGATCGTAGATCACGAAGGACATGTCTCAGTCCTCAGTGACGGCTCGGCGAGCCGCCAGGCTCGACCGGGATCTTGTTGAGGTTGATGCCGAGCTCGACCGCATCGCGCTGCATCGCCGCCTCGACCATCCAGGACGTTCGCGTTCGGGCGATCTCGTCCTCGTCGAAGGCGATGGCCTCGTAGACCATGATCTTGGCCTCGAAGTGTTCGCTCTTGCGGGCCGGCGCCTCGGCCAGCAAGAAGGCGAAGACGCGCGCGGTCGCCCGCGCCCCCTCCGCCAGTTGCAAGGCGGTCAGCCCACCATGCTCCGGGAAGCACCGGTCAGGCTGCTGCTCGAGCAGCAGGGCATGCGCCATCGCCTCCTGCCAGAGCCAGAAAAACTGCTCCGGCCTATCCGTCGTCATCCTGTAGCTGCGCGCATAGCGTGCCAGATGCTCGGCGTGCGGGCGCGCCTCGTCCTGGGCGGTGTCGCCGCCCTCGTTCGTCTTCGTCATGCTCAATCTTCCCAGGTGCGCTTCAACCCGGAACGGCGCGTCGGCCTTAGTTCTCGGGGGTTCCCTGTACTGGGTTCCGACGAGGCCAGATGAGCAAAACAGTAACTGACTTTCAGGAATGACCTGAACAGATCATTGCGGCCGCTTCGGCCACAATCGGGGTCACCGCAGCAAGCGAAAGCACGTATAGTTCCTTCGCTCTCACGGCACCTTTCGCGAAGGCCGTCAAAACCGGGAGCTGAACTGTATGAATTTCGCGAGCTGAAAGGTGGGCCCTGCCGTTGGGAGCGTTCGCCCATTCTGACACCGAATAGGCCGCCAGTGCGCGACGGAAGCGAGCCTCGAATTGGCTTCGCGACAAGTCTCGCGGCAGCCTTATGGAAAGGCAGCCGTTCTTAAGCAGAATACCAGGCGGCAACGCGTTCCGAGTTGGCCTGATGGGGATTAAGCGATAATCGTCGAAGCCATCGTGATGGCCACCGGTGGCAGGGTCGAAGCCGGCATAGCGTACCTTGCAAAGATCGCCGATCCGGCCTTCGACATCGCGACGCGTGGTGGTGCCGATTTTATAGATCGGAATGCCTACGAGAGCCGAGCGCAGCTTCAGACCCGAACAGCCGGCGAGGTAGATGGCGATTTCAGGGCCATCCGCGCGCGTAGATGATAACTTCGGACCTGTAACCAGAGCCGCAAGATCGGGGTCGATCTGTTGCAGACGAGAGGAGGCAAGATGAATGATGCCCGCAAGCTCGAGCATGTTTGCCCTCGCAATGGTCTCCTTGATCCTTAAATCGATACGGTTCGCCATATCCTCGGGGTTCCTTCTCAAAAACACTCATTGCCACCATACTTCCAGCGCGAGGAGCTGACGCATGAACGGAGCGCGTCGGCCGCCAATCCGAGCGTTGTAGCGGCGCTCCGGTTGGGCGTGGCGAGCGAGACGGAGTTGGAAAAGGCTTCGTGTGTTTGAGGTCACGCATCAAGCGGCAACGCCGCCAGCACAAGCAGGCTATCTGCAGAAGTAAAACGAACTTACGTGGCCCCGCATCCGCGACATGTTGGTAGAACCTCTATGGCGTCTCGCCTCGGTCACGGATTGCCGACCAGCGCGGCGGCCGCCTTTACGCCCACGTTGATCCCGTTGTCGGCCAGCATCTGGCCCAACGCACTCCGCGTGATCGCAGCGATCACAGCGCGCCCTTGGGCATCGGACATCTTGCCATAGAAGCGGCGGGTCGTTGCAGGATGCGCGTGGCCGAGGATGCTCTGTCCCGCATTGGGATTCTGGTTGATAGCGCGCGCGGTCGTCGCCGCAATCGCGCGCATCTTGTGGGGTGTCGCTTTGCGGCCTATGAGCCGCAGACCCGTCAGTTCGAAGACCAACTCGGGCACCATGCGCTGAAACCAGGAGGCCGATAGCGGCCGGCCGTCATCGGGATTGGGCCACAGCGCGGCGGATTCTGCGCCACCCAGACGCGGTCGCGCCACGTCGAGGTAGAAGCCGACCAGCGGCACCAGGATTTCCGGCACCTCTTCGACGAGCCGCCGGCGCCCCTTTGCCTCCGATGCGCAGATTTCGATACCGTAGCCCCCCGCCTCGCGGTCGCGGAATGATGCGCCGATGATGAGTTCCGAGAAGTTGCCGACCCGCAGCGGGACCAGCGTCATCAGCGCGAGCACCAGCGCGCCCCGAAACCGTTCCAGCGCCCCGTCGGGATCGGCGTAGGGGGTCTGGACCGACGAGAGATCCTCGAAACGCCGGATCGCGTCGCGGCACAGGTTGACCGCTGCGGCGAGCAGGTGGGCGGCGTCGATATCGGGGACGTCGATCGGCTTGCGCTGCGCCTTCGCACCGGCCTCGGCCGCTGCGATCTCGTCGTCCACGAAGGCGAGGTCGATCGCGACCGGCAATCGCCGCAGGACGGCGCGGATCTCGATGAGCCGCGCCAGGCGCGTCGCCGCCCGCCAGCGGGGGCGGGCAGCGAGCAGCGCCGCGAGCGTAGCCCGCCAATCTCGAGCTGCGAGGTCGGGGGAGACCGCAAGGCCGGACCGGGCGGCATGCGCCAGCATGGAGCGGTAGGAGTATTCGCAGTGAATCGCGGTCGTCTCCGCGAGATCGTCGTGGCCGGTGATGCCGCCCTGCGTCAGCGCGCGGAGCGCCGCGGTTTCGGTCTCCGTCAACAGCATGTCGGATTCGGCTTCCAGCACGGGTAAGCCGGCGGCCGCCAATCCGCCGGTCAGACGGTCGGGCCGCCTCAAACCCCGGATGACAGCATCGATCTCCTCTGTCGCGACCGTGGGGCACAGGCGCTGCGCCGCGAGTTTCAAGGTCCGAAGGCGGGCGGTCTTGTCGACCTGGATGCTGTCGCGCGCGGTATGTGTCGCGTAGGCCGTGACCGCCTCGCGCGTCAAGCGCGCCGGCAGCGGCAGCGACAGCGCCTGCGGGGCGTCTTTCGCCACGACGCCGAGAAAGCGGCCCCAGTCGCCGCCGCGGACCTCGGCGAGAGGCTCGCCCCGTGCGATCAGCGCATCGTAGGCGGTCCGGTCGTCGGCCGGCCAGGCGTCGATCGGAAGGGCATAGCTGCGCCGGCGCGGCGCCGACACCTCGTCGGGTTCGTCATCCTCCCGAGAGAGCGCGATCCTGAGGCGATCGAGCGTCGGCTCGAAGACCGTGCCGTCGCATTCGGGCAAGACGCGACAATAGACCGTGCGCAGGGCACGCAGGGCCTTGTCGGCGCTTGAGAGCGACATCCTCTGGGAGTAGGCCTCGGCGATGGCGGCGATCAGGTTCTCGTCGATCCGCGCGGCGGGCGCCTGGTCGGCGAGCGACGGATCGAGGTCGAGGATCACGGCCAGGGCCGTCCGGTAGCGCACGGAGTACTGTTTGATAGTCTCCGCGCCAAGGCCGGACGTCGACAGCCTCATCAGCGCTACGTGATCGGTGAAGGGAATCTTCGCCGCGGCCAGCGGCTTCAGCCGCTCGCGGCCGGTCGGGATCTCAGCCATGGTCGGATAGTCCTGCCCGTTTGGTGATCATGTCGGCGTGACCGCGCTTGTCCAAGGCTTCCCGGACAAGCTTGAACCGGGCCGCGCACGCCTCTGTCGTGGCAAAGCGCAGGTAGTCGGCGACGCGATCGATGTCGGTGCCCGCCCGAAGGAGTTCGATGCCGGTCCAGTCCTTCAAGTCCTTCGGCCGCAGTGCGGTCCCGGCTGCGGTCAGCGCCTTTCCCATGTGATGGGCGAGGGTCTGAGCCTCGAAGGCTTCCCCCGCGGGCGTCTCGAGCAACCAGGTGCGCGCCCGCGCCTGCCGATGCGGCGCCATCCAGGCCTCCCACGTCTCGATCAGGACGGCGATCTCGCGCGGGACCCAGGCCCCTGGCCGGCCCGTCGCCGCCTCCATGAGATACCGGCCGCCATCGGCGGTCGCCTCCCCCGCGAAGCCGCCGAGGCCGACGAGATCCGCCGGGCGACGCCCCGCCACGAACCCGACGAGCACGGCGATCAGCCCGCAGGCCTGGAAATGGGGCGACCGGTCGTGCGGCCCGCGGAGGAGGTCGACGAGGGCTTGGGCGAGCGCCGCCAGGACCGCGTCCCGCCCGACCGAGTCCTGGACCGGCGCGAGCCGGGCCAGGGTCGCGGCCGGGATCGTCGGGTCGATGCGCGCGGACGCCTCGCGCCGCTGTCCCAGCCGATGGAGGGCCTCGGCGTCGCCGCGATCGAGCGCGATCGTCTCGAGGATGCCGTAGTAGTGGAGCCGGGCCTGGGACGGCTCAGCCATCGGGCTGACCGCCGCGGCCGCGGCCGCCTCGGCGCGGCGCCTGCCGCGCACGCCCAGGCGCGCGCCGGCACGCGGCGCCCTGGCGGAAGGGGCGGGAACCGCGCGCTCGAGCCGCGACGTCGTCGGAGCGCGATACCCGATCGCCGCGATGGCCGAGGGAGCCAGCAGGTCGTCGAGCGTTGCGATCGGCTGGTCCTGATCGGCGAGGAGCCCGACCATCCGCACGATGCCGGCCTTCAGGCCGCCGACGGCGCCAGACGCCGCGCGGCGCGAGACGAACGCGTCGATCTCCGCCAGGAGCACCGGACCGCACAGCGCCCGTGCCGCCGCCTCGCGCCGGTCCGCCTCGTTGGGCAGGCGGGTCAGCCGGGCGCCCCGGGTCCGGGCGTTATAGCCCTCGATGAAGCTGTTGATCTCGGCGGCCGGCTCCGCGCGGCCTGCGGCGGCGAGGGCGGCCCGCAGCCGGGCGATGTCGGCGTCGCCGACGCTGTCGGGCTTCATCTTCAGGCGGATCAGATCGGCGGCGAGCCGCTGGACCGCCGCCTTGCCGGTCGCCGTGCCCGGCCGCTGCGCGAACCGCTTCCACCTCAGCCGTCGTTCCGTTACGCTCATGGGGTCACCAGGGGTTTCGTTGCCGCTTTCCCGGTGGTTTTCTCTCCTGCGATCCGGCTGGACGTCGGCTTCACCGCCGTCGTGGTAGCGATCACGCCGATCGCGGTTTTTTCGTTCTTTTTGCAAGGCTGCGCAGGGCTCCAGCCCTCGCTGCGGATCGCGTCGCGGCGGCTCATCGCCGGAACTCCCCCGCGAGGGTCGCGGCGAGGCTGGGGTGCCCGCGATCGCGCAGCCAGGCGATGAGGTCCTCCGGCGGCCGCGGACCCGTGGTGCGGGAGAGCGCACGCAGCGTCGCCGAGGGCATCATGTGGCTGGCGAGGCTCCAGCGCCGGGCGAGTGGCTGGCGGACGGTCTCCTGGAGGCCGAGCAGCAGGCGCAGGACGATCAGCTCCGCCGCCAGGCGCAGGGCGGGAGAGGCCGGGTGGAGGGCGCGCAGGCGCCCGGCCGCGTCGGTCGTCCGGAAGCAGGACTCGATGGCCAGCCAGCCGGAGCGCGGCGACCAGATGTGGGCCGGGCACAGGTCGATCGTCCCGGCCCCGGCCAGGACCTTCAGCAGCGCGGGGTCGGCTTCGGCGACGCCGCGCAGCAGCGCGACGGCCTCGGCCTTGCGCAATCTGCGCAGGCGCCCATCGGTCCTCGGCTCGCCGGCGATCCGGACGAAATAGGTGAGCTTGATGCTTCCTGGCGTCCGCGCCGGCGCCACCAGCGTCCTGGCCGGATCGACAGTCAGGCTCGCCGCCTCGTCCGTCAGCTCGCGCAGGTCGCCGAGGCAAACGAGCGCATCGCCATAGGCGCTTTGAGCCCATGCCACGGCCTCCGGCTCGGAGCCGGACTGCGTGGCGCACTGGAAGAGAGAGGTGCCGCGGCTGTTGAACAGCGTCACAGCATAGACAGGCAGCGTCGCGGGCTGGGGCCGCTGGCCGCTCGTCGTCGTGGGTGGCACACAGGTGCCGTGAGCATACGTCATCGCTGAGCCCTTGCGTTCGGGGGACAGACCTCCTTTCAAATCGGCAAAGGGCTACGGCCGAAGAGCTCAGGTTATGGAAGGTGCATCGCCCGCGCCACCTTCTCGACCAATCACGGCCGAGAATGCGATACCGGCAATGCGCTTTCGCCAGCCACCGCGACGACCATTCGCGCAATGACTGATCGATCTATCCGTACCATGCCGCGCTGGTTTGCGCCATTCCACGCCTTCCGAAATGGTTAACCGATCGTCTCCCGGGCCCTTTCCCCTCGCGCTCCACGGCGACTTCGTCGGCCACAGGTCGCCAAACGAGATCGGCCCTGGCGTCTACGACATTCACTCGCCGCGCGCCCGACGTGCTGCCCGTCCAACGACCGCAGCGGAGCGCCGGCCGGCGGCCGGCGGCAGCGCGCTCTTCGAGATCCTGGTCGAGATCAACGCGCTGAAGCACCGGCGCGATGCCTTGTTCGCCCGCTGCGATGTGCTGCTGATGCCTGCGACGGCGGCGCTGCCCTGGGCGGCCGAACAGAGCCATCCGGAAACGACATCCCGGCCTGGCCCGCCCGGCCATGCCATCTTTACCGGCTTCGCCAACGCGGTGGGGCTGCCCGCCATCGCGATGCCCTGGGGCCATGTCGATGGCCTGCCGGCCGGCTTCCAGTTGGCTGCGCCCGCGGGCCGTGACAGGATGCTGCTTGCGCTCTCTCGTGAATTCGAGAGGGGTTATGGCAACGGCTTGGCGGCATCTGGTGCATGGAGCCTGTCACGCGGGACCTGCAACCCCGCCTGAGCCTGTGCCGCTTTCGAGAGTGGACAGCCGCCTCCTCGTCTTCGAAGCGCCGTTCAGCGTTTCTGATGGCAATAGTTCGGCAGACCTTGGTGCCTGTGCAGCGCGCTCCTGCATGGTTCGACGGTTCTCGACAACCGGGGGTGCTGCCATGAACTGTCCGGCGTGATAATGCGGCCAGATTGGACCGGACAACGCGCTACGAGGCAGCGTGACCGACGGGGGTAGCACCGCAATGACAGCGAAAGAGACGCAGATGCGAGGCGCTCGCGCCTGTGCCGGCGTCGTCCTGTACCGTCCCGACAAGGCGCTGCTTGCGTGTCAGGCCGAAGGTCTGCGGGGCCTCAGGTTGTTCGCCTTCGCCAACGGCCCCGTCGACGCTGATACGCTGGCGGCACTTGCGCCGACCGACCTGCACCTGATCGAGAGCGAGGAGAATGTCGGGCTGGGCCGGGGCCTCAACGTCGTCATGGAGACGGCCGCCAGCGAAGGCTTCACCCATGTCATGCTCCTCGACCAGGACAGCGAGCCGCCGCGAGACTTGCTCGACCGGCTGACGTCACGCTGCACGGCGCTGGAAGAGCTGGGAGAGAAGATCGCCGTCGTCGCCCCCCGTCTCGTGCCGCCGCAGGAGGGCTTCTACAAGCCGATCCGCTATGAGTGGCGCCGAGGCGGGAACGGCCGCGACCTCGCGGCCCTCGATTTCGCACCGACATCGGGCTCGTTGGTGAGCCTTGCCGCCTTCGAGGCGGTCGGGCCTTTTCGTGACGATTTCTTCATCGCCGGGATCGACGTCGAATGGGGCTTCCGCGCCTGGGATCGCGGGTGGGGCTCTTATCTGGCGACTGATCTCGTCATGCCGCACCGCTGGGGGGAAGCGGTGAGCGAGGAGGACCTCGGCAAACCGCAGATCCTGCGGCATTCCAAGCTCCGCAACTATTATTACGTTCGCAATGTGGTTGCCGTTGCCCGACTTCGGCATGTGCCGCTGGCCTGGCGGGCCAAGTCCAGCCTGGCACTGATTGCGCAAATCGCCGTCCTCGCGCTGAAGGGAGAGAGCGGCGCCTTGCGCCCTGTGTTCAAGGGCATTCGTGACGGTCTGGCTGGCCGTCTGTGCCGGGCTTCGGGCGACATAATGCCATAAGTCTGCGAATGTCTTAGAGCTTCCCAGTGCCTAAACGCGACGATGGTAAGGCATCCAAGCATTCGTGAAGCCTCGAAGTCGTGTGGCCCATAACCTAACGCCCGTGAACCTTTACCGGCGAGGCCGGTCATGGTAGGCCGCGCGCAAGCTGCACCCGACAGTTCGCCGCTCGATGGACCAGTCGCCATCGGCCTTCCGATCGAGGTCTGTTTCAAGATTGCTACCAACCAGATCGAGACCATGGATATTGCGCCATCGCTGGCCGCCGACGAAGAACTGCCCCTCGTGGTCGACCTCGACCATACGCTCGTGCGCACGGACACCTTGCACGAGCAAGCGGTCAGAATGGTTTTTCGGGCGCCGCAAGCCATTCCGGGAACGATCGCGGCTCTGACCCGCGGGCGTGCCGCGCTCAAAGCTTATGTCGCCGACTATATCGAGCTCGATCCGGAAGCGTTGCCGTTTCGGGAAGATCTGTTGCGTTTCATCCGGGCTGAGAAGGCCAAGGGTCGTACAATCGTCCTGTGCACGGCCGCAACGGGCCACGTAGCCGAAAGCATTGGCGCCCACCTCGGATTGTTCGACACGGTCATAGCCAGCGACGGCACCGGCAACTTGAAGGGGAAGGCGAAAGCCGGACGGCTTCAGGCGGAGTTCCCGCGAGGCTTCGTTTATGCGGGCGACAGCGGTGCCGATCTTGCCGTCTGGCAAGTCGCCTCCGGCATCGTGCTGGTCGGCGTCTCGTCGATGGTTGCAAGACGCGCACGGCGATTGGATCGGCCTGTGCTGATCGAATTCGGACACCACGACGCCGACAAAAAGCCGCGCAGCACGCTCAATATCTGGGCCAAGGCCCTGCGCGTGCACCATTGGTCCAAGAACGGCCTGATGCTGGTGCCGCTCATCCTCGCCCATCTATGGGGTGACATTGGCGCCTTGACCAGAACGTTGACCGGTCTTGTCCTGCTTCTCGTCGTCACCTCCTCCAGCTACCTGATCAACGACCTCTCCGACCTCGATGCGGATCGGAAGCATTGGACCAAACGGCTGCGACCGTTGGCGAGCGGCGCGATTCCGATCCTGCAGGGCACGTTGGTGGCCTGCCTCGCTCTGCCGATGGCGTTGCTGTGCGGCTTTCTGCTATCGCTGGATTTCGGGCTCGCCTTGTCGGCCTATCTCATCATCACCCTGGCTTATTCCTTCGGCCTCAAGCGCATTCCGCTGCTCGACACGTTCATCATCGCGGTACTTTTCACGACTCGACTGATTATGGGTATGGCGCTGCTCCAACAGCCCTATTCGGAATGGCTGGTGACGTTTTCGATGTTCTTCTTCTTCTCGCTCGCTCTGGCCAAACGCCATGTCGAGGTTCTGAGGTCGAAGGAGTTCGGCGATGGCAGTTTGAAAACTCGCGGTTATGTGCCGGAGGACGCCGGCCTGACGCTGGCCTTGGGGGTCGCCGGCGGTATCGGCTCCTTGGTGATCATGGTCCTTTACCTGGTCGAGGACGCGCTACGGCGCGAAACCTACACGCATCCGGTCTTCCTCTGGTTGCTCCCTCTGGCCCTTATGTATGGACCGGCTGCGTTTCACAACGGGTTCGGCGCGGTGACGGAAGTCGCTCATATGTATCCGGCCTACTGATCGGCTCGCGGGCCGTGGCCTCGATGGGAGTACGCGCGCACCTTTGGCCTCATTAGCAGATCGGCCGTTCAGCGGCCAAAAGGGCCACCAGGCTCAGGGTGCGCATATTGAATCCGTTCCATGCCTGCTCCGTCGCGAACTGGTTGGGAGGCTGCTAGATTGCGAGCGCCTCCCCGTGCGTGTCGAAGGACCGTCCGTTGCGCAGCACGCTCCAGCTGATGCGAGCCAGCTTGTTGGCGAGGGCGGTCGCGAGCTTGTTCCGGTGAAGCCGCGGAGCCGCCTCCTTCAACCAGGTTCCGAAGCTGAACTTCTCCCAGTTCTGCGGTCTCATGATGATGACCTTCGCGGCCTGGATGAACAGCATGCGCAGATAGGTGTTGCCCTGTTTCGAGATGCGCCCGAGCACGGTTCTGCCGCCGGTGCTGTACTGCCGTGGGACGAGACCGAGCCAGGCGCCGAAATCGCGGCCTCGGTCGAAGGCCTCACCGTCGCCGATCGCGGCGACCAGCGCCGTCGAGATGATCGGCCCGACGCCCGGCACGCTCATGAGCCGCGTGCAGGCAGCCTGCTCGGCTGCAATCTTCTCGATCTCGGCGGTGATCGTCTCGATCCGCTCGTCGAGCCAAAGCCAGTCCTCATAGAGGCCGACGATCAGATCGCTCATGCGCGGCGAGATCTCATCGGCCCGGTTCTTCAGGATGTCGAAGAGCGAGGTACGAAGAGCCCGCAACCCGGGGCGGATGGCGATACCCTGCTCGATCAGGAACGCCCGGATCTGGTTGACCGTCGCGGTCCGACGCGAGACCAACCGCGACCGGATGCGGTGATAGGCCTGCAGGTCGAGTTCATCCTGTGTCTTCTCCCGCACCACCCTGAGGTTCGGACGCAGCGCGGCCTCCGCGATGGCCTCGGCGTCGTTGTAATCGTTCTTCTGGCCCTTCACGAAAGGCTTCGCATACTTCGCCGGAATGATGCGGGGCTCGTGGCCGAACCTGCGCAGCGTGCGGGCGACAAAATGAGCGCTCAGGCACGCCTCCATCCCGACGATGCACGCAGGAAGAGCCTTGAAGGTCTCCTCCAGCGCCTGGCGCCGGATCTTGCGTCGGAAGGCGATCTTGCCGTTCGCGTCGAAGCCGACGAGGTGGAAAATGTCCTTTCCGATATCGATGCCGACAACGGTGAGTTCTGCTTCGGTGTTTGAGGTCGTCCTGTTCATGGGGCTACTCCGGCTTGGCGGTGACGCCGCAGCTTACGCGGCGGCGGGAGCAGCCGGTCCATCCCATTAGCAGTCTGGATCGGCCGGGTCTGGCTTTTGGCCCATCGCGGCTTGATGAGCGATGATCCGGTCAGTTTCGCCCTGCGCGACAAAGCAAGCTTGGGGCTGGGAGTCCTTGTGGCGCTCGGATTCGTGCTCGCTCTATGACGGGCTTTCAGCTCGATCTCGGCGTTACCTCCTGGGGGCGCGTCCTACGCTTACTGCATCAGGTCGCTCGCCCCGCCTTCCGCGATGAGATCGAGACCCAGATCATCGCGGCGGCAGCGGAACCGCGAGGAGTTCTGGGCAGCGGCCTGCGGCGCTCCTACGGCGATAGCGGCCTCAACGCAGATGGCCATCTGATCGACATGACGGCGCTCGACCGCTTGATCGCCTTCGACCCAAAAACCGGGCGGCTGACAGCAGAAGCCGGTATCTCGCTCAAAGAAATTCTGTCCTTCGCCATCCCGCGCGGCTTCTTCCTGCCCGTCACGCCAGGCACGCGAAACGTCACGCTGGCCGGCGCCATCGCCAATGACGTACACGGCAAGAACCATCACGGCGCCGGCACCTTTGGCCGCTTTGTCCGCGAACTCACCTTGCTGCGCAGCGACGGCTCGATCCGCGCGTTGAGCGCAGACGACGAGACCGGCCTCTTCGCCGCGACCATCGGCGGCCTGGGGCTGACCGGCATCATCGCCACGGCACAGATCGAGCTTATCCCGATATCGAGCGCGATGATGGACGCCCAGACCGTCCCTTTCGGCGATCTCGACGAGTTCTTTGCCGTCGCGGCCGAGAGCGAACCTTCGTTCGACTACACCGTTGCCTGGGTCGACTGCCTGGCGAAAGGAACCGCACTCGGCCGCGGTCTGTTCAGCCGCGGCCGCCATGCCGCGCAAGGTCCGCTGGCGGTCCACGAGCCCGGCACGGGACGCAATCTGCCGACCGACCTGCCCGGCTTCGCCCTCAACCGGCTGTCCATCGGCGCCTTCAACGCCTTGTATTATCGGAATGGCCGACGGCACGTCGACCTTGCCTCGGTTTCCTACCTTCCCTTCTTCTATCCGCTCGATGCCATCGGCAACTGGAACCGGCTCTATGGCCGAGCCGGGATGTATCAGTACCAATCCGTAATCCCGCCAACGGTCGCACGCGACGCCACCGCCGAGATGCTCGGCCAGATCGCCAAAGCAGGGGAAGGCTCGTTCCTGGCCGTGCTCAAGACGTTCGGCAATCTGCCGTCTCCGGGCCTGCTCTCGTTTCCTATGGAGGGCACTACGCTAGCCCTTGATTTTCCCAACCGTGGAACCGAGACGTTGGCTCTCCTGGCTCGGCTCGACGGCGTGGTGAAGGAAGCGCGAGGACGGCTTTATCCCGCCAAGGACGGGCGCTTGCCGCCTGAAATGTTCGTATCGGGCTATCCGGGACTCGACCGTTTCAGAAGCTTCGTCGACCCCGGTTTCTCTTCCTCCTTCTGGCGCAGGATCAACGCATGACCGCACCCAGCAAGACCCTGCGCGTGCTAATCCTAGGCGCCACCTCCGGCATTGCGGAGGCGACAGGGCGGATCTATGCCCGGGAAGGCGCTCGCCTCGTGCTGGCGGCCCGCCAGCCGCAACGACTCGAGGACATCGCCGCCGATCTACGCACGCGCGGCGCTGCCCAGGTCGAGCTGGCCGTCGTCGGCTTCGCCGCCGAGGCGGATTATCGCGCCAGGCTCGTCGAGCTCGCCGAAAGTTTGGGCGGGCTCGACCATATCCTGTTGGCCTATGGTGTGCTCGGCGACCAGGAGGCCGCGCAGAGCGATTGGCGGCAGGCCGCGGACATCATCGACGTCAATTTCCGCTCAGCCGCAGGCTGGACCCTGGCCGCAGCCGACTATCTCGAGCACCAGGGCAATGGCTCGCTCGTGGTGCTCGGCTCGGTCGCCGGCGACAGGGGACGGCGGGCAAACTTCATCTACGGCGCCGCCAAGGCCGCCATCGCCACGCTGGTCGAGGGCATCTCCCATCGCTTCGCCGGAAAGGGGCCACATGTCGTCGTGGTCAAGCCCGGCCCCACCGATACGCCCATGACAGCCGGCATGAAGAAGGGCGGCTTGCTATGGTCATCGCCGCAGCGGGTCGCCGCGATCGTTCGCAGGGCCGCCGATGGCGGTGCCCCGGTCGTCTACGGGCCCTGGTTCTGGCGCTACATCATGCTCGTCATCCGATTCCTACCTGCATCCATCTTCAACAAGCTGAACATCTGAATGCGCAAGATCGTCATTACCGGCGCAGCCGGACTCGTCGGCCAGAATCTCGTGGCACGCCTGAAAGGGCGGAGCGACCTCACGATCGTCGGCATCGACAAGCACGCCAGCAATGTCGCTCTGTTCCGCGAGGTCCATCCCGAGGTCGAGATGATCGAGGCCGACCTCGCGCAGGCGGGGCCGTGGCAGAACGCTTTCGCCGGCGCCGATAGCGTGGTGGTCAACCAGGCCCAGATCGGCGGCCTCTACGAGGCGGAATACGTCGCCAACAACGTCACGGCGACCGAGCGCATCCTGGATGCGACACGCCGGCACGGCCTGCCTTACTTCGTTCACATATCGTCCTCGGTCGTGAACTCATCGGCCGATGATTTCTACACCCGCTCGAAGACGGCGCAGGAGAAGATCGTCGATGCTTGCGAGATTGCCCATGTCTCGCTCAGACCGACGCTGATGTTCGGCTGGTTCGACCGCAAGCATCTGGGCTGGCTGCGCCGGTTCATGGACAAGACGCCCGTCTTCCCGATCCCCGGTGACGGACGCTTCATTCGTCAGCCGCTCTATGTCGGCGATTTCGCGGCGGTCATCGCGTCCTGCCTCGACAGTCGCAAGACCGGGACCTACGACATTTCGGGTCAGGAGCAGGTGCATTATGGCAATCTGATCGGGCTCATCCATGAGATCGTGAAGCCCAAGGCGCGGATCGTCCATATTCCCTATCACCTGTTCTGGGCGCTGCTCTGGCTTTATGCCAAGCTCGACCGCAACCCGCCTTTCACCACCGCGCAGCTCGAGGCACTGGTCATTCCGGAAACCTTTCCGGTCATCGACTGGCCGGCCGAATTCGGCGTCCCCTCCACACCCTTGCGCGCAGCGCTCGAGGAGACGTATCTCGATCCGAACTATTCGAAGATCGTCCTCGACTTCTGACGTATTGCACCGCTCTTCATCCACCGAGAGGCCCCGGTTCGCGGCCGGCCTTCATATGAGGAACGCCAACTGTGGCGAAGATCGTCATCCTGGGCGCGGGCCCCATGGGCCTTGCAGCAGCTCATCGCGCCGTTGCGCTCGGACACGAGGTCGACCTCCTCGAAGCCGATGCGCAGGCCGGTGGCATGGCAGCGCATTTCGACTTCGGCGGCCTGTCGATCGAGCGCTTCTATCACTTCGTCTGTACCTCGGACGAACCGACCTTCGCGTTGATGCGGGAACTCGGCATCGGCGATGCCATGCGCTGGCGCGCGACCTCGATGGGGTATTTCATCAAGAACCGCCTCTATCCGTGGGGCGACCCAATCTCGCTGCTCACCTTCCCCCATTTGAGCCTGTTGTCGAAGATCCGCACCGGGCTGCAGATGTTCCTGACGACGAAGTCCCGCGACTTCAGCGCGATCGAGGCCAAGACCGCCCGCCAGTGGATCGAGGACGGCTCGGGCAAGCCGGTTTTCGACACGCTCTGGAAGCGGCTGCTCGACCTCAAATTCTACGAGCTCGCCGACCAGATCTCGGCCTCCTGGATCGCCACGCGCGTCAAGCGCATCGGCAATTCGCGCTCGTCCATCTTCAAGGAGAAGCTCGGCTACATCGAAGGCGGGACGCAAACCCTGGTCGATGCGCTCACGCAAGCGATCGAGGCGAAGGGCGGCCGTATTCATTTAAAAGCGCCGGCCGAGCGCGTCCTGACGCAGGACGGCAAGGTCACCGGCGTCCAGGCGGGCGGTCGGTTCTTCCCGGCCGACGCCGTCATCTCGACCATACCAACGCCGCTGGTCGATGCGCTGGTCCCGGATTTGCCCGAGGACTGGAAGGTGAAATATGCCGCGATCAAGAACATCGGCGTGGTCTGCCTCCTGTTCAAGCTGAAGCGCAGCGTCTCGAAGCATTTCTGGGTCAATATCGTCGACCCAAAAATCGAAATTCCTGGCCTGATCGAATTCTCCAACCTCCGACCGGTCGCTGAAAGCGTGGTCTACGTTCCCTATTACATGCCCACGACCCAGCCGAAATGGAACTGGAGCGACGACGCCTTCATCAAGGAGGCGTTCTCCTATATCAAGACGGTCAATCCAGCCGTTACAGATGAAGATCTCATCGACGCCAAGGTCGGGCGGCTGCGTTATGCGCAGCCTGTGCACGGCGGTGAGAAAACCATCCAGTGAAGCGCCGGCGCTTGTGCGGGCGCGGGCGGTGTAAAAGTCGTCCACTGGATAGGCTGGCCCCTTTGGGGTCGGCGAGGATGTTCGCTGTGGAGGTCTACGCGGCGGTTCGCGATTTCGTTTTCAACCAGAAGCAGAGCCGACGGGAAGCGGCTCGCGTGTTCGGACTGAGCCGCGAGACGATCGCCAAGATGTGCCGGTTCTCGATCCCTCCGGGCTACACGCGCACGAGGCCGGTCGAGAAGCCGAAGCTCGGTCCGCTGCTGCCGGTGATCGAGGCGATCCTGGACGGGGATCGGGCGTCACCGGTGAAGCAGCGCCATACGGCGAAGCGGATCTTCGAACGTCTGCGGGACGAGCACGGCTTTGCCGGCGGCTACACGGTGGTGAAGGACCATGTGCGGCTTTGCCGGGCGCGCGGTCGCGAGACCTTCGTTCCGCTGGCGCACCCACCCGGTCACGCCCAGGTGGATTTTGGCGAGGCAACCGCGGTGATCGGCGGGGTGCGTCAGAAGATCCACTTCTTCTGCCTGGACCTGCCACAGTCGGACGCCTGCTTCGTGAAGGCCTATCCGCGGGAGACGACGGAAGCCTTCCTGGACGGTCACGTCTCGGCGTTCGGCTTCTTCGGCGGCGTACCGCTGTGTCAAATCGCATTGAAGCGCAGCCCCCTTATCGCGTTGAAGGCTAGCCCCCCTTAGGCTCGCGCCGACGTGCCGGGATCGCCCCGGCTGAGCTGGTCAGGGTTGCTGGGCCGGGGCGATTTCGGCGTCCAGCTCGCGATGGTCTTTGGAGCGATCAGGCGCGGTTCTTGAAGCGCCAGCTCTCGTTGCCGGTCTCGATGATGTCGCAGTGATGCGTGAGCCGATCCAACATCGCGGTCGTCATCTTGGCGTCGGCGAAGATCTGGGGCCAGTCGGCGAAGGCGAGGTTTGTGGTGATGATGATCGAGGTGTTCTCGTAGAGCTTGCTGATCAGGTGGAAGAGCAACTGCGCGCCAGCCTGGCTGAAGGGCAGATAGCCGAGCTCGTCGATGACGACGAGATCCTGGCGCAGCAGGGCTTCGACGATGCGTCCGCTCTTGCCGGCGGCCTTCTCCTGTTCGAGCTGATTGACCAGGTCGACGAGGTTGAAGAAGCGTCCCCGGGCGCGTGCCCGGATGACGGCGGCGGCGATCGCGATGGCGAGATGGGTCTTTCCCGTTCCGGTGCCGCCGATCAGGATGAGATTGCGCCTGGCATCGATGAACTCACCGGCAGCGAGCTCGCGGATGTGTCCCTCGTCCACTGGCGTGCCGTCGAAGATGAAGGCATCGAGATCCTTCAGCACCGGGAATCTGGCGCCACTGATGCGGTAGTTGATTGAACGCGACTGGCGATGGGTCAGCTCTGCGCGGATCAGGCTCGCCAGCAGGGGATAGATCTCCTCGCGGCGGTTCAGGCCTTTGCCGGCGATCTCGTCGAAGCTGGCGCGCATGCCGTAGAGCTTGAGGCTGGTCATCGCCTCGATCAGTTGGTGGCGTTCCATGGGGCGGCTTCCCTTCTCTTGCGCAGGTTGTCGTATCGGGCGCAGTCGGCGACCGGCTCGGTCTTGAGCTTGAGGGCGTCGGGTGTGGTGATGCTGGCTGGCACGGGCGGTTGGCGACGGCGCGCCAGGATCGCCATGACGACGTCGCCGCTGGCGATGCCGGCCGCGAGCGCCTCGGTGCAGGCCTCCGCCACAGCGGCAATGCCGTCCTCGGGGACGCGGCCGAGGATCTTCACAAACTGACGGTCACCATCGACATGACGCCGCAGCTTCTCACGCACCGCAGTGAGCGGCGCCGGCAAGTCCCAGTCCTTGAACGGCGCGCCATTGCGTAGAGCGCCCGGCTTGCGCATCAGCACCGGCAGATAGTGCCAGGGATCATAGACGACCTGATCGCGCTTGAAGCTGCGGGGATGGTCGGCGACCGTCTCGCCATCGAGCAACACAACGATCCGGGCGGCATAGACACGCACCAGCACGGCGCGGCCGGCGGCCCGGGCATCGACGCTGTACTTGTTGCGATCATGCGTGATCAGGCAGGTCGTGGTCGCCCGCATCGGCTTCTCGACGAAGCCGGCGAAGGGCCCCAGATACGGCATCAGCCGCGCCTTCTCCTCTTCGAAGACCTCGATGACAGATCGATCGCGGAACTCGGGATGCTTGGCCCGCCGGGCGTAGGCGACGCATTGGTCGGCGAGCCAGGCGTTCAACTCGTCGAGCGTCTTCACCTTCGGCCGCGGGCGGAACAGCAGATCGCGGATCGTGCCGACCTGGTTCTCGACCTGGCCCTTCTCCCAGCCGGCCGCCGGCGTGCAGGCCACCGGCTCGACGAGGTGATGCGAGCAGAGCTGAAGGAAGCGCCGGTTGTACTCCCGGGCGCGGCCGACGAAGACGGTCTCCACCGCCGTCTTCATGTTGTCGTAGATGCCGCGCCGACAGACCCCGCCATAGAAGGCGAAGGCCTTGTCATGCGCGTCGAAGACCATCTCCTGCGTCTCGCGGAAATAGGCGCGCACGATCGGCATCCGGCTATAGGCCAGTCGCATCTGAGCGACCTTCACCACCACGGGCAGCCCGTGGAGTTCGATCGCCTCGTGGCTCCAGTCGAACTGATAGGCCTCGCCGGGATCGAAGCGCAGCGGAATGAAGGCCTGCGCCGGCAGCCGGGCGCGAGCGGCACGCCAGGCCTTCACGAACCGATGGACGCTGTCATGGGCTCCGTCGTAGCCGCGCCCGCGCAGCTCCTCGAACAGCCGGATCGTGGAGCGTCGCTCGCGCCGGGGCAGCCGATCTTCGGCCTCGAGGATCGCCGTCAGCGTATCGACCCAGGCTCCCAGCTTCCGCCGCGGCTGGACCTCGCGCTTGTAGGTGAACTCGGTCGCGCCGGAGCGGAGCACTTTGCGAACCGTGTCGCGCGCAATGCCGAGCTCTCGCGCGATCCGCTTGATCCCCTTGCCGTTCTGGAAATGCTCGAACCGGATCCGACCGATCGTCTCCACACCCGTCATCCCCGGACCCTTCCGAAAAGACGGAAGGATCAGCCGCGGCCGATAACAGGGGGGCTAACCTTCAAAGCGATAACCGCCCCCAACGGGGCCAACATTGCAGGCGATCTCACAATTGTGAGGCCCTGCGCCCCTTGCCGGCGGTGCCGCTGGAGCCGTGCGAGAAGCGTGGTGGGCGGGTCTCATCGACGGCGCTGGTTCGCTACCGGTCGAACGATTACTCGGTGCCGACGGCCTATGGCTTCCAGGACGTGGTGGTGAAGGGCTTCGTCGAGGAGGTCGTGATCCTGTGCCGGGGCGAGGAGATCGCCCGGCATCCGCGCAGTTACGGGACCGGCGTGTTCGTCGCCGATCCGCTGCATTATCTGGCGCTGATTGAGGAAAAGCCGAACGCGCTCGACCAGGCGGCGGCGTTGCAGGGCTGGGACCTGCCCGAGGCCTTCCAGCACCTGCGCCATCTGCTGGAAGCGCGGATGGGCAATCGCGGCAAGCGCGAGTTCATCCAGGTGCTGCGGCTGATGGAGGCCCTGCCGCGCGATGTCGTGAGCTTCGCCGTCGGTGAGGCAATGCGGCTCGGCGCGATCGGCTTCGACGCGGTGAAGCTGATCGCGCTGGCGCGCCTGGAACGGCGTCCGGCCCGCCTCAATCTGGCGGCCTATCCGCATCTGCCGAAGACGGCGGTGAAGACGACCTCGGCCGCCGATTATGCCGTGCTCCTGCCGGGAGCCGCGGCATGATGGGCCCGGCGAAGGAGGCGATGCCGGCGGGCACCACCGCGGGAACGCCGCAGGTGCTGCTGGCACATCATCTCAAGCATCTGAAGCTGCCGACCGTGCTGCGCGAATACGACAAGGTCGCGCGGGAATGCGCCCGGGACGGCGTCGATCATCCCCGCTATCTGCTGCGGCTGGTCGAGCTCGAACTGATCGACCGGGAACGGCGCATGGTCGAGCGGCGGATCCGGGCGGCGCGGTTCCCGGCGGTGAAGAGCTTCGACACCTTCGACTTCACGGCGATCCCGAGCCTCAACAAGATGCTCGTGCTGGAACTGGCGCGCTGCGGCTACATCCTGCGCCGGGAGAACATCATCGCACTCGGCAACAGCGGCACGGGCAAGACCCATGTCGCTCTCGCGCTCGGGCTGGCCGCTTGCCAGAAGGGCTTCTCCGTTGCGTTCACCACGGCGGCTTCGCTGGTCAGCCAGCTCCTCGAGGCCCGCGACGAGAAGCGTCTGCTCCGGCTCCAGCGCGAGTTGCAGGCGGTCAAGCTGCTGATCGTCGACGAGCTCGGCTATGTGCCGCTGTCGCCGACCGGCGCCGAGCTCCTGTTCGAGGTCTTCTCGCAGCGCTACGAGCGCGGTTCGACCATCGTCACCTCGAACCTGCCCTTCGAGGACTGGACCTCGGTCCTCGGATCGGAGCGGCTGACCGGCGCGCTGCTCGACCGGCTCACCCACCACGTCAGCATCCTGGCCATGAACGGCGACAGCTACCGCCTCAGGCAATCCGCTGGCCGCCGGCGCGCCACCGCCGCGGCGGAGGAAACCCAGGCCGCCGTCGAAAACGCCGATCCTGAAACCGGCGAGATCATCGCCTGATCAATCCCGGCAGCGGATATGGCAAGGGCCCCGATCGGGGCCCTTGCCATATCCGCCGCTCCACGACGCCAGTGGCCTACTTTTGCTCCGCCACCCTGGCCTGGAATCCGACCGCCGTTGACATTGCTTGACTTCCGCGGGAGACGCTGCTTTCTGCCAACCGACAGTTTCCTCTCATACTCGACGCTCTGGAGCCGAGGCGCATGCCGTTGAAATTCCTTGTCACCGGCGGCGCCGGCTTCATCGGTTCTGCGGTCGTTCGCAAGCTGATCGCCGAGACCCAGCATAGCGTCTGCGTCGTCGACAAGCTGACCTATGCCGGCAACCTCGCCTCGCTCGCTCCCGTCTCCGGCAGCAACCGCTACCGCTTCGAACAGGCCGACATCGGCGATGGCGAACGCATGCGCGCAATCTTCGCCGATGTCGACCCCGATATCGTCATGCATCTGGCGGCCGAGAGCCATGTCGATCGCTCGATCGACGGCCCCGGCGACTTCATCCAGACCAATATCGTCGGCACCTTCGCCCTGCTGCAGGAAGCCCTGCGCCATTGGCGCGGGCTGGACGACGCCCGCAAGGCAGCCTTCCGTTTCCATCACATTTCCACCGACGAGGTCTTCGGCTCGCTCGGCGACGAAGGCTTCTTCCGCGAGGATACTGCCTACCAGCCGAACTCACCCTATTCCGCCTCGAAGGCGGCGTCCGACCATCTGGTCCGCGCCTGGCACCACACCTATGGACTGCCGACGCTGATGACCAATTGCTCGAACAATTACGGGCCTTATCACTTCCCCGAGAAGCTGATCCCGCTGATGATCATCAACGCGCTCGAGGGCAAGCCGCTCCCGGTTTACGGCAATGGCCTCAATGTGCGCGACTGGCTCTATGTAGACGACCACGCCGATGCGCTGCTGACCGTCGCGCAGACCGGCGTCGTCGGCGAGACCTACAATATTGGCGGCCACAACGAGAAGGCCAATATCGAGGTGGTGAAGGGCATCTGCGCCATCCTCGACGAACTGCGTCCCGATCCGGCTGGTCCGCATGAGCGGCTTATCGCTTATGTCACCGACCGCCCGGGCCATGATGCGCGCTATGCCATCGACGCCGGCAAGATCGGCCGCGAACTCGGCTGGACGCCCAAGGAGACCTTCGAGACCGGCCTGCGCCGCACGGTCGAATGGTATCTCGCCAATGCCGGCTGGTGGGGCGACATTCGCTCGGGCGTCTATCGCGGCGAGCGCCTCGGCGCCGCCTGAACCGAACCGGACGACAATCATGCTCAGCGTCGAACCGACCGCCATCCCGGCCGTCAAGATCATCACACCGAAGAAGTTCGGCGACCATCGCGGCTTCTTCTCGGAGACCTGGAATCGCGCGGCTTTCGCTGAGGCCGGACTCCATCTCGATTTCGTCCAGGACAACCAGTCGCTGTCGGCGACCGTCGGCACCCTGCGCGGCCTGCATTTCCAGTCGGCGCCCTTCGCGCAGGACAAGCTGGTGCGGGTGACGAAGGGACGGATTCTCGACGTCGCCGTCGACCTGCGCGCCTTGTCCCCGACCTTCGGACATCATGTCGCGGTGGAGCTGTCGGCGGAGAACTGGCGCCAGCTCCTGGTGCCGATCGGCTTCGCCCACGGCTTCGTCACGCTCCAGCCCGACACCGAGGTGCTCTACAAAGTGACGGCACCCTACGGCCCCGCCAACGATCATGGCGTGGCCTTCGATGATCCGGCGCTCGGCATCGACTGGCAGCTGCCGCATGGCGATCTCGTGCTCTCGGACAAGGACCGCAAGCACCCGCGCCTCGCCGATCTGCCGCGCTATTTCGACTGACCACCATGCGCATCACCGTAACCGGTCATTCGGGACAGGTCGTGCTCTCCATGCTGGAGCGCGCCCCGGCCGGCGTCAGCATCACGGCGCTCGGTCGCCCCGAGTTCGACCTCGAGCGGCTCGAGACGATCGCCCCGGCGCTCGGCGCCAGCCGGCCCGACATCGTCGTCAACGCCGCAGCCTTCACCGCCGTCGATCTGGCCGAGAGCCAGGAGGAGGCGGCGCGCCTGGTCAATGGTGCCGCAGCCGGTGAAGTCGCCAAGGCCTGTGCGGCGCTCGGCATCCCGGTCATCCAGATCTCGACCGACTACGTCTTCGACGGCAGCCTCGATCGACCCTATCGCGAGGACGACCCGGTCGGGCCGATCTCGGTCTATGGTAGCAGCAAGCTGGAGGGTGAGCGCGCCGTGGCCGCCGCAACGGCCAACCACGCAGTCCTGCGCACCGCCTGGGTCTACAGCCCCTTCGGCAAGAACTTCGTCAAGACCATGCTGCGCCTGGCGGAGACGCGCGACGAGGTCGGCGTCGTCGCCGATCAGGCGGGCTCTCCGACCAGCGCGCTCGACATCGCCGACGCGGTTTTTGCGGTCGCCCGCAACCTCGTGGCCCGCCCGCGGGACGAAAGCCTGCGCGGCGTGTTCAACATGGGCGCGCAAGGTCAGGCCGTCTGGGCCGATGTCGCCGAGGCGATCTTCGCCGAGCGCGAAGCGCTCGGCGGCGCTCCGGTGCGGGTCAAGCGCATCGCCACCGCCGACTATCCGACGCCGGCCCGCCGGCCGGCGAATTCGCGCCTGGATTCCGCCAGGCTCGCTGAGATTCACCAAGTCAGGCTGCCGCAGTGGCAGGATGCGCTGTCGGTCTGCGTGCGCCGCCTCCTGACAAACCAACAGATAGATGGGGTAGCTCCACGATGAAGGGCATCATACTGGCTGGCGGTTCCGGCACACGGCTGCACCCGATGACGTTGGCGATGTCGAAGCAGCTGCTGCCTGTCTACGACAAGCCGATGATTTACTATCCGCTCTCGACGCTGATGCTCGCCGGGATGCGTGAGGTGCTGATCATCTCGACCCCGCACGATCTCCCGCATTTCAGGCGCCTGCTCGGCGATGGCTCAGAGTGGGGGATGGAATTCTCCTACGCCGAGCAACCGCATCCGGGCGGCCTCGCACAGGCCTATATCATCGGTGCGGACTTCGTCGCCGGCGGCCCGTCTGCGCTGATCCTCGGCGACAATCTCTATTACGGCCACACCTTGCCGGAGATGATGCTGCGGGCCGAGGCGCGGACAAAGGGCGCAACCGTCTTCGCCTATCACGTACGCGATCCCGAGCGTTACGGCGTCGTCGCCTTCGACAGTGTCGGTAAGGCGATCTCGATCGAGGAAAAGCCCAAGGCTCCGAAATCGCATTGGGCCGTGACTGGCCTTTACTTCTACGACGAGCAGGTCGTCGACATCGCCGCCAATCTCAAACCGTCCGCCCGCGGCGAGCTTGAGATTACCGACGTCAACCGTGTCTATCTCGAGCGTGGAGAGCTTTCGGTCGAATGCATGGGCCGCGGCTTCGCCTGGCTCGACACTGGCACGACCGACAGTCTGCTCGAGGCCGGCGAGTTCGTTCGCACACTGGAAGCCCGCCAAGGTCTGCGCATCGCGTGCCCGGAAGAAATCGCTGCGAGCAAGGGCTGGATCACGCCACAGCAGCTCACCGTCCTCGGGGAGAAGCTCGCAAAAGGCGATTACGGCCGATACCTTCTGCAATGCGCGCGCGAGATCGAGGAGCGGACCTACCGGTCGTGAGTTCCGTGTCACCCGGCATGGTTGCCATGGGCATGGACGGGTAGCACGGCTCCCCGCACACACGGGTTAAGGGCGTTCGTCCGAACCGTCCCCCTGCGGGCATGATTGCTTGCTTCCGCCGCGGCGTGTGTGTCGTCGTGCAGGTTTGGGTCTGACGCAATCTCTCTCTGACGGCTGCGGCCATCAGGAACTCCCGCGCGGGCGGCCTGGCTTCAACGCCCAGACGCTCGCAGCGGGAAGATCCCAACCAAGTCCCGCAGCCCTCCCCGCGTCAGCGGGCGCGTCCAATCATGAATGTCAATCCGCTCTAACCCTCAGTCACCTCGGCCAGCCGGGCGATGATCGTCTCGACGATCATGTCAACGCTGGCCTCAGTTGTCGCAACGCGGAGATCCGGATTGGCCGGGGGCTCATAAGCTGCTGAAATACCTGTGAAGTTTGGTATCTCACCACGTCTGGCTCTAACATAGAGCCCTTTCGGGTCGCGGGCCTCGCATTCATCGAGCGGAGTATCGACGAAGATTTCGAAGAAGGGGATATCGCCCACGCGTTCGCGTGCCATCGCGCGATCCCGCGCGAACGGAGAAATCAGGGCGACGATGACGATAAGGCCGGCATCGGCCATTAGCCGCGCGACTTCGGCCGCTCTCCTGATGTTCTCAACCCGGTCCGGCTCCGTGAAGCCAAGGTCACAGCTCAAGCCATGGCGAAGGTTGTCGCCGTCGAGCACATAGGCCAGCCGACCTTGTGCCATCAAAGTCGACATGAGCTGGTTGGCGATGGTCGACTTCCCGGAGCCCGACAGTCCGGTGAACCAGATGACGCTGGGGATCTGATGGAGCAGGGCGGCCCTCGTCTCGCGATCGACGTCGAATGACTGCCAACGCAGGTTCTGCGAACGGCGCAGCGAGTGGAGAATGACGCCGGCAGCACAGGTCGCCTTGCTGAGCCGATCGATTAGAATCAAGCCACCCGTGGCACGGTGCTGAGCATAGGTGTCGAAGGCTACTGGGCGATCGAAGGCGATATTGACGACGCCAATGTCGTTCGCCTCCAGACTCCTTGCTGGCTCCTGCCGGTTCGTCAGGACATCGACCTTGTATTTGATGGCGGTAATGGTGGCGACGACCCTGGCGGTGCCGATGGAGGCTAGGTAGTTCCGCCCCGCGACCAACGGTTCCGCACCCAGCCAGAGCAGCTTGCACTGGAGCTGCTGAGCGACCTCGCCGGCCGTATGCGCCGTAGAGATCATGCTGCCGCGTCCGATGTCGAGCAAATCCGCGACAGAAAGACCGATGGTCTGGCCGGCACAGGCTTCGCCGACCCGCTCTCCCTTGTGCAGGATGCTGTCGACCTCCGCACTGAGTCCGGATGGTTGAACGAGAATCCGTTCACCGACGGCGACCGCGCCCGAGACGATCATCCCATGCAGGTAACGCTTGGTATCGCTTCTGCTGACATACTGGACCGCAAACCGTAGATCTGCCGACTCCGCTCCGCTCTCCTGCGGCGCTTCCAGCCACGCCATCACGCTCGGGCCTCGATACCACGGCATCGTCGTGCCTGGCCGCGAGACATTATCGCCGATGAGAGCCGATGCCGGGATCACCGCGATCCGTGCGATATCGAGCTCGCCCGCGAGCGCCTCGATCTCGCTTCGGATCGCGCCGAACCGGGTCTCGTCGTATCCGACGGCATCCATCTTGTTGATGATGATCGCCACGTTCGCGACCCGGAAGGTCGCTAGCAGGTTCAGATGCCTTGCGGTCTGTCGGGAAAGCCCTTTGGTCGCATCGATGACGAGCATCGCCGCATCGACCACCGAGGCAGCGGTCGCCATATTGCGCGTATACTGCTCGTGGCCGGGCGCGTCCGCCAGCACGAACGCAGCCTTCCCGGTCTGAAAGTAGCGATAGGCGACGTCGATCGTAATGCCCTGCTCGCGTTCGGCCTCGAGCCCGTCGAACAAGAGCGACATGTCGATGCCTTCCGGACTGGCCGGACGGCCGGCGCTGTCGTGACGCGCAGCGGCGATCTGATCGTCAGGAAGAAGGCCCGCGTCGTGCAGCAGTCGTCCAAGCAGGGTGCTCTTGCCATCGTCGACGCTGCCGCAGGTCATGACCCGGACGAGCGCTTTGCGCGGGGAGGCGGAATTGACATGCGACACCTAGAAATACCCCTCGCGCTTCTTACGCTCCATCGATGCGGTCTGGTCACTGTCGATGAGCCTGCCCTCACGCTCCGACATATGCGAGGCGTCAAGCTCGGCGACGATCTCATCGAGGCTGGAGGCCGTCGATTCGACCGCGCCTGAATACGGGTAGCAGCCGAGGCTGCGGAACCTGACCGACCGCATCTCGACGCTCTCGCCGGGCCGGAAAACGAAGCGCTCGTCGTCGACCATGATCCAGGCGCCGTTGCGCCGCACCACCGGCCGTTCCTTGGCGAAGTAGAGCGGCACGACATCGAGCTTTTCGCGCGCGATATAGGCCCAGACGTCGCGCTCGGTCCAATCCGAGAGCGGGAAGACGCGCATCGTCTCGTCCGACCCCAGCAGGGGGTTGTAGAGGCGCCAAAATTCCGGTCTCTGCCGACGCGGATCCCAGCTCTGGCCCGAGGTGCGGAGGGAGAAAATGCGTTCCTTGGCGCGAGACTTTTCCTCGTCGCGGCGCGCACCGCCAATGGCGGCGTCGTACCGGCCATCGGCCAGTGCCTGGCGCAGGGCCTGCGTCTTCATCAGATCGTTGTACTCGACCGAACTGCGAGAGAAGGGCGTCACGCCGGCCTGAGCAGCCTCATGGTTGGTGTGAACCTTCAGATCGAGCTCCAGCTCCCTCGCGACGTTGTCGCGAAAGGCGATCATGTCTCTGAACTTCCAGCCGGTGTCGATATGCAGGATCGGGAAGGGGACCGGCTGCGGCAGAAACGCCTTGCGGATCATGTGCAGAAGCGCGGTCGAGTCCTTCCCGATGGAGTACAAGAACACCGGTCGCTCGAATCCGGCCGCCACCTCGAGGATGATGCTCATCGTCTCGTTCTCGAGACGCTCCAGATAGTCCATTCCAGCGGCCAATTAATGCTCCATGGGGATTGGCGGTAGCGGGGCCGGTGGCGACGGCCCCAATCTGCTCAGCGCTCTCGCATCGCGGATCTGAGGCTGTCGCGGACCGGGCTGATCAGATAGTCGAGCACTGTGCGCTCGCCGGTCGCGATCATCACCGTCGCCGACATACCCGGATAGACGCGCAGCTGGTCTCCGTACTGCTTCAGCGCGTCGGGCGCGATCGAGACATCGGCGGCGAAATAGGGCTCGCCCGTGCGCTGGTCGACGATCCGGTCGGCCGAGATCCGGCGCACCTCGCCATCGAGCGGCGGCAGCTGGCGGGATTCGAAGGTGGAGAGCTGGACGCGTGCCTTCATGCCAGGCAGCACTTCATAGGCTTCATCCGGCCGGATGCGCGTCTCGAAGACGAGCGGCGAGTCGGTCGGCACGATGTCGAGTAGCTTCTCGCCGGAGCCAATGACACCACTTTGGGTGAATTGCGTTAGATTGAGGACGAAACCGGCCACAGGCGCGGTGATCCGGGTTTGATCGAGCGTCTCCAGCGCGGTGGTCAGGCGCGGCAGCGTGTCCGATATGCGCGCCTGTGAATCGCGGAGCCCCTCCCCGATCTCGGCAGCACGCTGCTGACGCAGCTGCGCGGACTGGATCTCGGTCTCGCCGATAGCCTGCTCGGTCCGGGCGATCTCGGCGATGGAAGCGCCGCGATTGCCCTCGAGCTCGGCGCCTGCGCGTTGCAGCGCCCGGACGCGTGTCTTCGGCACCAGCGACTTCTCGAACAGGCTCTCGACGCCTTCGAGCTCGTCGCGGATGTACTCGATTTGGCGGTCATAGGCCGAGACCTGTGCCTGCAGACCGGTGATGCGCGTGCGCAGCTGATCGACGCGCTTGGTCAGCACCTCAGTCTGGCGTTCGAACGCCGACTTGCGGGCCTCGAAGAGCTGGCCCTGGTCGCGCATCAGGATGACGACGGAGGGATCGTCGCGTTGACTGTCCAGCTCCTTCGGCAGCGCGACCAGCGTCAGTCCATCGCGCTCAGCGCTGAAGCGGGCGTGCTGAACCAGCGCGGCGTTGTATGCAGAACGCAGCACCGCGACATTCGCCTTCGGCGCGGTGTTGTCGAGCAGGAAGAGCTCCTGGCCCGCGGCCACGGTCTCGCCTTCCCGGATCAGGATCTCTCGGATAATCCCGCCGTCGCGGTGCTTGATGGTCTTACGGTTCTCATCGACGCGGACGACGCCCTGGCCGAGCACGGCACTGGCCATCGGGCTGACGGCTGCCCAGGTGATGCTGCCCGCGATGAAGAAGCCGAGCACGCCGAAGCCGCCGATGATGGGGCGGCGCACGTCGCGCCAGAGCGAGCGAGGCGCCTCCTGGACGCCGAAATCGAGCAGACCCGGGGTCGGCGACGAGGCGGTGGCCGCAACGGGCAGCGCACGGCCCGCCTCGGCAGCGACTGCCACCGTGGTCTGCGGGCGGTCCGAGTCGGGGATCAGCGAGCCGGTCATGGCAGAGCCTCCTTCGGGGCGGCGCGAACCTCCTGGGGCTGCGGTTGCCGCTCGGCGCGCTGGGGCGCCGGGGCAGGCGCGGCCTGCATGAAGGTCGCCAGGATCTCGTCGCGCGGGCCGAAGGCGGCGACGCGGCCGTTCTGAACGAACAGGATCTTGTCGACGTTGCGGAAGATGTTGGCGCGGTGCGAGACGACGACGACAGTGGCGCCACGCTTCTTCAGCAGCAGCATGGCGTTGAGCAACGCCGCCTCGCCGTCGCTGTCGAGATTAGCGTTGGGCTCGTCGAGCACGACGAGGCAGGGCTCTCCGAGCAGCGCGCGGGCGAGGCCGAGGCGCTGGCGCTGGCCGACCGACAGCACTGCGCCATTGGCGCCGAGCGGGGTCTCATAGCCCTGCGGCAGGCGCACGATCAGCTCGTGCACCCCGGCTTCCTGCGCGGCCTGGACGACGGCGGCGTCAGTCACGTCCGGCCGGAAGCGGGCGATGTTCTCGCGCACGGTGCCGGTGAAGATCTCGGTGTCCTGCGGCAGATAGCCGACATGGCGGCCGAAAGCGGTGCGGTCCCAGGCGGTGACCTCGGCGCCGTCGAGCCGGACATGGCCGGAACTCGGCGCGTAGATGCCGACGAGCAGGCGGGACAGGGTCGACTTGCCGGCGCCGGACGGGCCGATGACGCCGAGCGCCTCGCCCGGGACGAGCCTGAACGACATCTCGGAGACGAGAGGGCGCTGTGTCTGCGGCACCATATAGGTGGCGTTCTCGACCGAGATGGCGCCGACCGGATTGGGCAGGACGGTGGTGGGGCGCTGCGGCTGATAGCCGTCGAGCAGCTTGTGCAGGCGACGATAGGTTTCGCGCGCCTGGAGCAATTCCTGCCAGGAGCCGGAGACGCGCTCGACCGGCGCCAGCGCCTTGCCGGCCAGCACCATGTTGGCGAAGAGCAGGCCCGGCCCGATCATGTGCCTGATGACGAGGTAGGCGCCGATGCCGAGCACCAGCACCTGGATGCCCATGCGCACGAACTTGATCATATCGGCGATGGCGGCGGAGCGGGCGCTGGCCTTGGCCTGGCCGTCGATCACGATGTTGCGGTCGACCGCCCAGCGGCCGCCGACGGCAGGCAGCATGCCGAGCGCGCGCACCACTTCGGCGTTGCGCAAGGCCATGTCGGTGAACGCATAGCCGCGCAGGGCGGCCTCGTTGATCTCGCCCATGGCGCGGCGCGTGAGCCGGTCCTGCATGACGGCGAGGCAGAGCAGAATGATGCCGCCGACCAGGGCGACGACGCCGATGACCGGATCGATGATGAAGAGAATGAGCAGGAAGATCGGGGTCCAGGGCACGTCGTAGAGCGTGCCGACCAGGTTGCCGGTCAGGATCTGACGGAAGGAATCGAGATCGCGCAGCGACTGGCTCTGCTGACCCGCGGTCAGGTCCTGCCGGAACAGGGCGGCGAAGACATGGCGCGAGAGCAGGGCGTCGAAGACGCGGCTGAACTGGATCAGCACCCGCGACCGGTAATTGTCGAGCAGAGCCTGGATTGCATAGATGGCGATGACGCCGATCGTCAGCACCACCAGCGTCGAGACCGAGTAGCTGGTGATGACCCGCGAATAGACGTTCGACATGTAGAGCGGGTAGGCGAGGAACAGCAGATTGCTGACGCAGCTGAACACGAAGGCCGCCGCGAGCGGCCGGTAGCCTTGGCGGATGGCCGCCTTGAGGATGTGGTTGTCAGGTGCGTTCATCAGGGCTCGCTTCCGGACCCGCAGGGCTCGCCGCCGGCCGGACCGCCCGAAGCGATGCCGGCTGATTGCGACGTCATTCGCGCAAGATCATGGCCGCTTCGCACAAACCGCCGGAAATGTCGATGCGGCAGCGAAACGGAAAGAGGCGGCCGATGGGCCGCCTCTCGTTCTTGTCGGTCGGCGCCAGGATGGCGCAGACGGTGATCAGGAGAAGGTGATCGTGTTGGCCAGCGCCAGGACGTCGGTGACGCCCGTCAGCTTGATAGCCATGTCGCCGGCGCCGAAGCCGGCAACGCCGTCACGAACCACCACGTAGGAGTTTCCTTCGAAGGCCACGATGCCAACCGACTTGTCAGCGCCGGTCGCGGCAGCGTCGAGCGCCCCCTGGAGCGTCGTGGCGCTGGACGAAACAGCGCCCGCGGTGCCGGCAGCGCCGACGGCGGAGATCACCATCTTGTCGGCGGTGGTGTAGTCGCTGATCGTGACCTGAGCACCGGTGCCCTTCGTGATGTTGAAGGTATCGGCTTCGGAGCCGCCGGACAGCGTGAAGACAGTACCACCCGCCGCCGTCACGGAATTCAGGTTGATGCTGTCCTTGCCGGCGCCGCCGAAGACCGAGGTCGTGTCGCCAGCAGTGTTGGCAACGTTGACGATGATCTGGTCGTCGCCGCCATTGCCGTAGGCGGTGAACGCGCCGACTCCGTTGAGGACGATCACGTCCTTCGCATCGGTCGCATCGGAGAAGCCCGAACCGCCATAGACGGTCACGGTGGACTTGCCGTTGCCGTTCACGGTCAGGTTGTCTTCACCAGCGTTACCGTAAACGGTCGTATTGCCCGAGTCGGCGCCAAAGACGTTGACCGTGTCCTTGCCAGCCCCGCCGTAGACGGTCGAGACGGTCTTGGCGTCGACGAGACCGCCAAGGATGAGGTCATCGCCGCCGTTGCCGTAGATGGTGAAGGTGCCGCCACCGGAGAAGGTGATGTTGTCAGTGCTGTCGGCCGAATCATTGACGCCGGAGCCGCCATAGATCGTCGTCGTGCCCTTGTTGGCGACGGTGAGCTGATCCACGCCAGCGTCGCTGCCACCGTAAACGGTGATCGTCGCCTTGGCACCACCCGTATCGAGATTGATCTGATCGGCACCAGCGCCACCGTAGACGGTCGCGACCGCAGTCGAATCGAGCTTCGTGGCACCGAGCGAGATCACGTCGTCACCGCCGTTGCCATAGACGGTGAAGGTGCCGCCGCCCTCGAAGGTGATCTGGTCAGCCTTGTCGGCAGAATCGTTCAGCGACGAACCACCGAAGATCGTCGTCGTGCCGGCGTTATTCACCGAGATCTTGTCCAGGTCGCCATTACCGTAAACGGTGATCGCCGCCTTGACACCGGCCGTGCCGAGAGTGACCTCGTCATCGCCAGCGCCGCCATAGACGGTCGCAACCGTGCTGGAATCGAAGACAGCGCCCGTATTGATCTTGTCGGCACCGCCGTTGCCGTAAACGGTGAAGGTCCCCTTGCCACCGATGGTGATGAGGTCAGCACCGTCACCCGAATCATTCAGGCTCGAGCCGCCAAGAATGACCGAAACCTGCGACGCAGCGGCGCCGGTGACGACGTGAGGACCAGCAACGGTGAGCGACGAAGCCAGCGTATTGTTGCCGGCAGCCAGCGGAGCGGCAGGATCGATGTTGATGCTGCCACCCGGCACCGACAGAACGGTGTTGAGGGTTTTGACGTCCGTGGCATCCGAGACCGTGACCTTGAACGCGCCGAAGGTCGCGGTCGCGCCAGCACCGAACACGCCGAAGGAGGCGCCCGCATAGCTGGCCGCACCGCCGGTCACCACGACAACGTCACTCTTCGTGACCGTCAGGTCCTTTGTGCCGTCAAAAAAGAAAGTCGCCAAGTTTACCTCCTGCAGGGAGCTGATTGAATGCGATGCGCGACGGGACAATCCCCCGAGCGTGTCCATGGCACCGGCCCCACGCGGCGCCTGCTCCATAGCCGCGACCGTTGTGGCGTAAGGCTCCCGGTTTGGCAAGAGTGACGCAGCTGCCGGCAACTTGGTTGCTAGCGGTTTTGGGCGCAGTGATGCGGGCCGGCCACATTTTTTGACATTATCGGCGAAGAGATGCGGCAAAACCCAGGGGCATCCGCCCCAGCCCCCACCGGGATTCCGAAAAGGAATCTCGGCGCCGCGAATTTTCCCTGCCGCGCGGTTATCGCCGACGAGGCAGGGCCTATCCTGCCCGCCGGACCATGCCGACCTGCCGAGGATTCCTTTACGGAATCAGTCTTGCGAAGCAAGAAATGGTGCCGAGATAATTCCCAAAGGTAATCGCAAATTGGTTTTTGAGTCTTCATCCTGGCGTACCGATCGGAAAGTGAGTTATCTTGATGATGTCGACCAACCCAGATCGTCATTCCGAGCAAGCGGATTCAGCCGCGCAGCTCCAGAATCCATCGTAGGACTCAGCACCATCCGATGGATTCCGGCACTCCGCTTCGCTGCGGCCGGAATGACGATTCAGTTGCTCGACATCATCAAGCCAACGGAATGTCCGGTCAGGCTCTCAGGATGAGGTCTGAAGGGGGAGGAGCCAGGTCGATCCGCGCTTCGCAGAGGACTCCCCGGGATGACGCAGTGGTTCCCAGCCGAATCCGCAGGCTCCAGGCAATGGAGGACGTTGCGCCGGAGGAGAGGACCGCTTAATCCCGGGGGCGCCGCGTCCGCCCCCTCCCAAGCCGATCATGACAACGCCCCGCACGCTCTTCTTCATCCACCAGAACATCCCGGCGCAGTTCAAGCATCTCGCCCCGGCGCTGGCGGCGGAGGGGCACCGTGTCGTCTTCATCACGAATGGCGAGGGGCCGCCGCCGGCCGGCGTCACCAAGGTGCACTACAAGATCGAGCCCAAGGGCGGAGAGGTGTTCGAGGCGCAGGCCGCGCATTATGCGGGCCAGGTGGCGCGGGCGCTGGTGGAGCTGAAGCAGCACCACAGGCTGGTGCCGGACCTGATCATCGGCCATGTCAGCTGGGGCGAGCTGATGTTCGTCAGGGATGTCTACCCCGACGTGCCGGTGATCGGCTTCTTCGAATGGTTCCACCGCGCAGCCACGATGGGGCACTTCGACCCGGAGGAGCAGCACAATCCGAACGCGCCCTTCGTATACCGGCTGAAGAACGTGCCGAACTATGTCAGCTGGGACGTCGCCAGCGCGGGCTACACCCCGATGCAGTGGCAGCGCGCGAGCTTTCCCGAGGCGATGCAGGCGAAACTCTCGGTCATCCATGACGGCATCGACACCGCCGCCCTGAAGCGGCCGCCGAACCCGGCGCTGCGCCTGCCGGACGGGCGCCTTCTGACCCGCGAACAGGAGGTGATCACCTATGTCGCGCGCGGGCTGGAGCCGAGCCGCGGCGTGCGCACCGTGCTGCGGGCCGTGGAGGAGGTCTGCCGGCGCCGGCCGAACGCACAGGTGGTGGTGATCGGCGGCGAGCAGACCGCCTATGGCAATCCGCTGACCGGCGGAGGCACCCACAAAGAGCAGCTGCTCAAGGAGCTGACGCTCGATCTCTCGCGGGTGCATTTCCTCGGGCGCGTGCCATACCAGACCTTCCTGGGCGCGCTCTTCGTCTCGCGCGCGCACGTTTACTTCACCTATCCGTTCTTCCTCTCCTGGTCGATGCTGGAGGCGATGGCGGCGGAGTGCCTGGTGATCGGCTCCGCCACGGCGCCGGTCGAGGAGGCCATTCGCGACGGCGAGAACGGGCTGCTGGTGGGTTTCCACGACGTGGCGAAGCTGGCCGACCGGCTGGAGGAAGCGTTGGCGCACCCCGGCCGCTTCGAGGATCTGCGCCGCGCGGCGCGCCAGAGCGTGATCGAGACCTACGACCTCAACGGCATCTGCCTGCCCAAGCAGAAGGCGCTGATCCATTCGCTTCTGTAGACGCAGTCCCTCGTCCCGAGCGGGCCCGGCGACGGCGTCTCCAGGAATGCTCCGGAGCTTGCGGCCGATGGAGCATCCTTATAGACGCCCGTCTCGCGGGACGACTCTCAGGACGAGGACCTCGGACAGGTTGTGAAAAGGGATTTTGAACCATGGCGACGCAATCCTGGACCAGCGGCTATTTCGCCGAGGTCGACTACACCTTCGGCTATTACCGCGAGCTGTCGCCGCTGATGATCGACTGCGCCCTGCTGGCGCGGCAGCTGCGCCGGCCGGGGAGCTACTGGGCTCCGGCATCGGCCGAAGCGCTCGCCCGGACCCGCTATCTCGAGCTCGGCATCGGCCAAGGACTCTCGCTCAATATCCATGCCGCCGCGAATCCGGGCGAGTACTGGGGCACCGACTTCATGCCGAGCCAGGCCAGTTTCGCCGCCGGCCTGGCAGAGGCGGCAGGTTCGAACACCGTGGTGCTGGACGAGAGCTTCGAGGCGTTGGCCGAGCAGCCGGACCTGCCGAAATTCGACCTGATCACCCTGCACGGAATCTGGAGCTGGATCGGCACGCCGCAGCAGGACGCCATCCTGGCGATCATCCGCAACCGGCTGAGCCCGGGCGGAGCGGTCTATCTCAGCTATAACTGCATGCCGGGCTGGGCGCCGACCCATCCCCTGCGCCATGTGATGTCCGAGTTCTCCCACGCCAACAGCCATCTGCCGGCGCAAGAGCGCATCAGCGCGGCGGTGGCCTTCGCCGAGACGATCTCAAAGGCGGGCGGGCGCTACTTTGCCGCCAATCCCGGCGCGCAAGGGCGGCTCGACAGCCTGAAGGGCAAGGATCCCAACTACCTCGCCCACGAATATTTCAATCTGGCGTGGACACCGACCTATTTCTCGGCAATTGCGGCACAGCTTGAGGCGGCAAAGCTCGACTACGGCGCGAGCGCGTATCTGCTTGGTCATTTCGACAACATCAATCTCTCGCCCGAGGGACAGACGCTGCTGGCCGGGATTCCCTCGACCGTGCTGCGCGAGACGGCCCGCGATCTGCTCCTCAACGAAGCGTTCCGACGCGACATCTGGACCAAGGGCGTGCGGCCCCTACCAGCGCGCGAGGCGGCGAGCGTCGCCGGGCGAGCGCGCATCGTGCTGGCAACGCCGCCTCAGCACATCAAGCTGGAGGTCAAAGGTGCCCTCGGCACCGCACAGCTCGCCGAGCGCATCTACAAGCCGGTGATCGGCATCATTGAAGATCTCAGCCAGGGAGAGGGCGTCGAGGCGCGAGCGGTCGTGCAGGCCGCGCTGCAGCATGGCATCACCCCCAACGAGGCGCTCGAGGCGATCAAGATGCTGATGGCGATCGGCGCCGCGGCCCCGGCGCATGATCCGGCGGTGGCGGACGAGGTCGCGGGACGTTGCGAGCGCCTCAACGCCGCGCTCTGCGCGGACGCCATGTTGAGCGACCGCGGCAACGTCCTGGCCTCGCCGGTGGCGGGCGCCGGCATAGGCGTGCCGCGCATCCACCGTCTGTTCATCCGCGCGGCCAAGGCCGGCACCACCAGCCAGTCGGAAATGGTGGGTAGCGTGGCCCGCGAATTGGTGGGCGCCGAAGCCTGGATGCATAAGAACGGTGAACTACCGACGATCTCCGACGCGCTGACGGCAAGCCTAACGCAGGATTTCGCGGGTTTCCGGAGCTGCGAAAAGCTCTATCGCTCGCTGCGGCTACTGTGAGTCGGGAGACCATCCTCTGCGGGTGACAAACCCGAGCGCGCTTGTTACGAGGCTCCCGCTCTTCGCTGTCTAAGGTTGTTCCTGGTGCTGTCACTTCAAAAAAAGGCCAAGCGTGGCGTTGCTGTGCCGGCGCCGTCGTCACAGGCTCTGCTCGTGCTCGGCATGCATCGCAGCGGAACCTCGGCGCTGACGGGGATGCTCGAGCTGCTCGGCATCACGCTGGCCGGGGAGCTGCTCGCCGAAGAGTCTTACAACGAAAAGGGCCTGTTCGAGAACAAGCGCATCAACCTGTTCCACGAGCGCCTGCTGGGAGAGCTGCAATCGAGCTGGGACGATCCGCTGCCGCTCTCTCCCGACTGGCTACGCTCGGCGACCGGAGCCGCCGCGCTCGCCGAAGCCCTTACGATCATCGAAGAGGATCTGGTCAGCGCGGCGCAGCTGTTCGCCGTCAAGGATCCGCGCATGTGCCGCTTTCTGCCGCTCTGGCAGAAAGCGCTGGAAGCGACCGCGGTGCAGCCGGCGGCGCTGCTCTGCCTGCGCCATCCCGACGAAGTCAGCGCCTCGCTGCAGCGGCGGGACGGTTTCCCTCGGCTGAAATCGCTACTGCTCTGGCTGACCTACAGTCTCGACGCCGAGCATGGGACGCGCCAGATGCCGCGCAGTGTCGTCCTCTACGACGATCTCCTAGCGGATTGGCGCGTAACGGAACGCCGGATCGCGACGGATTTGAATCTCGTCTGGCCGATCGAGCGCGTGCGCGTCGAGCACAAGCTCGACGACTTCCTGAGTTCGGATCTGCGCCATCATACCGCGCGCATCCGGACCGCCGATGGCAACGACCCTCTCCACCAGCTCTGCCTTTCGGCGTGGCAGATCCTGCGGGACATGCAGAATTCTCCCGCCGACACGTCCCATCAAAAAGCGCTGGACGCGATCCGCGAGCAGCTGAACCACGCGGGAGACCTGCTAGGGCCGCTCGTGAGCTGGGGCCAGCAGACCCATCGATCTCTCGGCAAGGACCTGGCCGATGCGCGCTGGATGGAAAACGAGCTGCGCAAATCGCTGGGCGAGCTGGAGCAAAGCCGCGCCGAGGTCACGCAAAACTGGCAGAACGACAACCAGCGTCTTGAGAGCGAGCTCAAAGCAATCGAGCTTGAGCGCGCGCGCGAGCAGGCCGATCTCGCCGACAAGCTCAGCGCGATGGAACGAGATCTCGAGCTTCGCCAAGCCGACCTCTCGAAGAGCGACATCAAGGCCCGCGCGCTTGCTGAAAACATTCGCATCATCGAACTTGCCAAACGCGAAACTGAGCTAAAGTCTGAGGATCTCGCAGCAAAAATAACCTCGCTCGAGCAGAGTGTTCAATCCGAGCGCGAACGAAACGCTCTATTGGCCGCCCAGATCACACGTGAGCGTGTCGAGCGCGGAGTCGTTCAAACTCCTGCCCCGACTGCATCCACCAGCGCTCATGCAGTTTCCGCCTCGCCGACGTCGCTGACCTCGGCTCCAGTCCAGCTTCAGTCAGAGAGAGCGGAGCCAATGCGCCCCGAAAAGTTCATGCGGAATGCCCTCCCCGCCCTCAAACAGTCCGCGCGGCGGCTCCCGATTCTGCGTCGTTTCGCTCGGTCGAAAAACTCCGAGATCGTTACACTCCTGCGCAGCTCACCGCTTTTCGATAGCCGGTGGTACCTGGAAACCTATCCTGACGTCGCCGCAACCGGCGCAGATCCGGTCGAACACTACGTGGAGCACGGAGCGGCCGAGGGGCGCGACCCAGGGCCCTCGTTCAACGCGAAACTTTATCTGGCGCGGTATCCCGACGTCGCGGCTTCCAACGCGAATCCGCTGCAGCACTATATTCTACACGGCAGTCTCGAAGGACGCGTGACGGTGTCGTACGCTGTTTCCGAAGCCTCGGACAAGCGACAGGCCGCCTCGATCGTTCAGAATCGATTTTCGAATTTGCGCCCGTTGCCGCTTTATCGGATCGCCTCGCCGGTCAAGCGGTTGACAATGGTGACTGACAGCATCAATGCCGGCAGCCTTTATGGGGGTGTTGGAACAGCCATGATCGTGGCTGCGAAGCTGGCGCGGTTGCTCGGGCGGCGTCTTAGGATCGTGACGAGGACCGAGGCCCCGCTGCATGCGAATTTCGGGAACATTCTGAGGATTCAACAGATAGCATTCGACGAGAATGTCGAGTTTGCTTTCGCCGACGTCAACGATCCCAACTGCAGCATCGACAGCGTCGATGACGAACTGTTTCTGACGACGTCATGGTGGACGACGTATTCCGTTAAACGAGCGGTCGCTCCAGAGAAGATAATCTATCTCCTCCAAGAAGATGAGCGCATGTTCTATCCTCTCGGAGACGATTATCTGCGTTGCCATGAAACTATTTCGGACCCGAATATCCGCTATCTCATTAATTCCAAGCTCCTGTTCGATACATTGACGGACGATGGTTTTGATCATCTTCACCGCAAGGGCGCTTATTTTGAACCGGCTTTCCCTTCAGAGCATTACTTCTGGTCCGATAGCGAGGGCAGCACGGACAAGCTGAATCTGTTCTTCTATGCCCGGCCCCATAATGTCCGCAATCTCTATTATCGCGGCTTGGAGGTTATCGACGCTGCGCTGAGCAGGGGGATCATCGACCCTTCAAAGTGGAACATCAACGTCGTCGGCAAGGATCTTGGCGACCTCGTCTTCGCGGGCGGAGTTAAGCCGACCGTCCGGCAAAACATGACGTGGCAGGAATATACCGCGCTCATGCGAGCCACCGACTTGGGTCTCTCGCTGATGTATACGCCGCATCCGAGCTATCCGCCGCTCGATCTAGCGGCTTGCGGTGCGGTCGCGGTCACGAACCAGTTCGCGCGGAAGACGTCGCTGAGTCGATATTCGGATAACATCATCTGCGTACCCTCGACTCTCGACGGCCTCCTCGACGGGCTTCGATCGGGCGTTGAGCTCGCGTCCGATCGCAGGCGCCGGCGGGCCAACTACGACGCAAATACGCTCAATCGCGATTGGGATGCCGCCTTGGATGACGCGTTGGCGACGGTTGCCGGGGGCATCTAATGTTCACTAACCTGCCCCAGGCTGCGAAGTACAACAATCCATGGGACATATCGCTCGACGCTCGTCGCAGCAGCCTCGTGCGGAGATCTGTTCGGGTTGCTTACTATTACGACACGCCCGACAATAGTACGTTCCGTTACCGTGTCTACAACATGGTTTACGTCTTGAATAGCCTTGACAGCAGGGTATCTGCTTCATGGTTTCATTCTGGTGATGGAGATTTCCTAGATACTCTGCCCGATATTGCAGACGTTATCGTTATCTGCAGAGCTCGATACGACCATCACCTTAGCCGTCTCATCACGCGCGCCCGTCAATTGGGCAGGCGGGTCCTCTTCGACTGCGATGATTTGGTCTTCGATCCCTCTTATGTCCATTTGGTTCTGCAGTCGCTGGATCAGGATTTCTCCAATCCGGCGATTTGGGACTTCTGGTTCGCCTATGTCGGACGAATGAACGCTGCAATGCAGCTCTGTGACGACTTGATCGTTACGAACCAGTTTTTGGCCGACCAGGCAAAGCGGGTTTTCTCTGGGAACATCCATATTGTCCCGAACTTCCTGAACGACGAGCAGATGAGCTACTCCGAGACAATCCTCGAAGGAAAGCGGGCAGCAGCCTATAGCTCTGCCGATGAGCGCATTCATCTCGGATATTTTAGTGGCTCGCCGAGCCATAATCGCGATTTCGAGATCGCGGCGTCCGCCTTGGCGGAACTCATGGACAAGGACCCGCGCCTACACGTCCGGATCGTCGGCTTCTTGGATGTCAAGGGTCCGGTGCAGCGTCACATGGATCGCATCGAGCGTCATTCCCTGCAGGATTTCGTCAATTTGCAGCGACTGATTGGTGAGACGGAAATCAATATTGCGCCCCTACAGGACAATATTTTTACGAACTGCAAGTCAGAGCTGAAATATTTCGAGGCAGCGATCGTCGGTACCGCAACACTGGCAACCCCGACTTACACCTTTCGTTCCGGCATACAGCACAGAAAAACTGGCCTGCTCGTCAACGCACAAGATTGGAAAGATAGTATCTTGGAAATGGTCAGTAAACTCGACGATGATCGTGAAACGTATAAAAATTTAGTAGAGTTGGCACGTGATGACACCATCAGACGCTTCGCGTGGAACGAACAACTAGGGACAATCAAGCGAGCTTTAGGCTTTGATTGTGATTTAGGAGTTTGAGATAGAATCAGCGAGCGCGGCGAGTACCCCCCCGCGCGACATCTCTTTATAAGTCAGCTGGGCGACGTTCTGGTCCGCATCGCAGGATTAGCGTAAGCGCCCGGTCATGACCCGGCTTTTTGTCCGCCGCCGTTTTTGCCGTCAGCACGATTGGCTTTGTGCTCTCGGATGAAGTCGGCCAGGCCTTCGATGCCGAAGTCGGGGATCTGCTGCTCGTCGGAGCCGTAGACTCAAAGGCAGGCGTACTCTGGCTCCATGTTGATATGGCCCTCCCACAGCAGCTCGGCATCCTCACCGAACATTTCGGCGGCAAGCGGGACGGTATAGACCCGGGTGATCGCGGCCACGATCAGGCCGCCAGCTGGAGGGTTCGAAGAACCTCGCGCTTTTGACCATTTCGTGGTGATCTGAGGCGTTGGCGCGAGGGATGGGTCTATGGCTGGGATGCCGGGTTTCTTCGATGTCGATGAGCGATTGAAGCGTCTGAG